>OLGB01000206.1_pt1 | contig 88522 bp, 92 predicted proteins | sample 1605691 | NCBI WGS metagenome assembly OLGB01 (sample SAMEA3888925, study PRJEB22519) | human gut metagenome | biome: human gut; feature: human-associated habitat; material: faeces | place: Denmark | collected 2010 | reverse complement strand
GACGAACACCTCCCCGTGCTGGTAGGGGCTCATGGTGCCGGGGTCCACATTGATATAGGGGTCAAACTTTTGAATGGAAACCTTCAGGCCCCTGCACTTGAGCAGCCGGCCCAGCGAAGCCGCCGTTATGCCCTTGCCCAATGAAGAAACCACGCCGCCCGTAACAAAGATAAACTTGGTATTCATTCAATGCCCCGCCTTTCTTGCATCCTTGCCCGTATTATTTATGGTACAGCTTGTGACTTTGGTACTTGGGGTCGCACGTCAGGTTTACCTTGAGGCGCTTGAAGATGGTATCGTCCACCTGCGGCAGAATAACGGTGGAATGCGCCTCGCACCCGGCCAGAAGCGGAAGCTGGCGCATAGCGAGCGCCGCGACGGGGTCGGTTGCCGCGCAGATGGACAGCGCCACCAGCACCTCGTCGCTATGCAGCCGCGGGTTATGGTTGCCCAGATACTTGCACTTGAGGGATTGCAGCGGCTCAATCACCGTAGGCGAGATCAGCTCGGCCTCCTGGTCAATGCCGCCCAGCGCCTTTAGAGCGTTCAGGATAAGCGCGGCGGACGGGCCCAGCAGGTTTGAGGTTTTGCCGGTAACAATGCGCCCGTCCGGCAGCTCCACAGCCAGGGCAGGGGCTTCGGTTTCCTCCGCGCGTTTGCGCGCCGCCGCGATCACCGGCCGCATTTCAGCGCTTAGGCCGGTTTTTTGCAGCAGCATTTGTAGCTTGTCCACCTCGGCCTGCTCTGTGCGGCCCTGCACCAGCATGCAGCGCGCCGCATAATACCGGCGGATGATCTCCTGCTTTGCCGCCTCGCGGCATACCTCGTCGTCAATGATGCAATTGCCTACCATATTCACGCCCATATCCGTAGGCGATTGATAGGGCGATTTGCCATAAATACGCTCAAAAACAGCGTTCAACACCGGAAAAATCTCAATATCCCGGTTGTAATTCACCGTGGTTTCGCCATACGCGTCCAGGTGGAAGGGGTCGATCATGTTTACATCGTCCAGGTCGGCGGTGGCCGCCTCGTAGGCGATGTTTACCGGGTGGTTCAGCGGCAGGTTCCAAATGGGGAAGGTTTCAAACTTGGCATAACCGGCCTGCACGCCGCGCTGATGCTCCTGATACAGCTGGCTCAGGCATACGGCCATTTTGCCGCTTCCGGGCCCTGGGGCCGTCACCAGCACGAGGGGGCGGCTGGTCTGCACATATTCGTTGCGTCCAAAGCCCGCGTCGCTTACAATCTGCTCCACCTCATAGGGATAGCCCTCGATGGGGAAATGCCGGAACACGCGAACGCCCAGGTTCTCAAGCCGCTGCTTGAACAGCTCCGCCGTGTGCTGATCCCGCCAGCGGGTCATCACCACGCTGCCCACATACAGGCCGATATCGCGGAACGCGTCGATCAGGCGCAGCACATCCGCATCATAGGTGATGCCCAAATCGCCGCGCACCTTGCTTTTTTCAATGTCGTCTGCATTGATGGCGATCACCAGCTCGGCCTGCTCCTTCAGGGTTAGCAGCATCTCCACCTTGCTGTTAGGCTTGAAGCCCGGCAGCACCCTGGCCGCGTGATAATCGTCAAAAAGCTTTCCCCCCAGCTCCAAATAAAGCTTTCCGCCAAAGGCAGCGATCCTTTGGCGAATATGCTCCGATTGCATGGTAGTGTACCGGTCGTGGTCAAATCCGATGCGCATGCATGCTCCCCCTTGCTTCTCAACCGAATTATCATAACACGCCGGCTTTGCCGAAACAAGGGAAAATACAAAAGAAAATCCACAAAAACGGCACTTTTTATCGTTTGTAAACGCGCTGCGCCCGGCCGTTGAAACCGGCCAGGCGCAGAAGAAAACCTCATTTTTCCAGAACCAGATATTTTTCCACGCCAAGCTGCCATAGCGACAGCCCAGCATGCCCATGAACAAAACCAACACGGCCATCCCGCTGCCCGGCCCCCGCCGCGCATAAACGGCTCCATCGCAGCGCCGCTAAGCGCACGCCCAGCAGCTACCCTAGCGGAATGCGCAAAATTGCAGCGTTCCCTGCGCGGCAAACGCCCGTCCCTGCAATTCCATGGGCGTTTGCACACGCGTCAGCACCGGCAGGTTTGCATTGCGCAGCGGCAAAGGCAGGGCGCCGTCCATCCGGCCCTCAGCTGGCAAAAGCCCTTACATTCCTTCAAAGAACGCTTCACCGGAAAGCCTCCTCTTTTTCTTGCTTCGGCATAGAAAAAGCGCAGGGCTTCCGGGGGGACGTCTTGGTTCATTCGCTCCGCGCGCGCATCCCCAGCCCTGCGCGAAGCTTCCTCAATGCAAAGGGGCGGCCAAATCATCCTGGCCTTTATCCCTCGTGTTCACTCCTCGCGCGCCTGGTACCCGTTGAACCACGCGCGTTCCGCAAAGGGACGCTTCTCCTTGCGCTCCCCGGCTTCGGCCGCCTTGCCAACTGGCAGGTAGGCCACCAGCTGCATATCGCCGGGCACGCCCAAACGGTTGGCGATGGCGCGGCCAATGCCGTCCACATAGGTTACGTAGCCCTCCAGCCAGCAGCTTTCATAGCCCAGCGCGGTAATGGCCAGCAGCGCGTTTTCAATCGCAGCGGCGTAGTCCTGTACATGGTAGCTTGCGCCGCGGTAGCTGACCTGCTCCTTGGTAAGCACGCAAATGCCCGCCGGCGCAGAGGCAATCCAGGGCTTTTTCACAATCGACGCGATATCGCGCATCAGCACGGGATCGTCCACAGCGATAAGGCTTGTGGTTTGCAGGTTGCAGCCGGAGGGCGCGGCAAGCGCCGCCTCCATGATCTTCCTCAAGTCCTCGCGCGGCACTCTATCCGGCAGGTATTGCCCGCGATAGCTGCGCCGGGCGTGAACAGCTTCCAGCAGCTCCATCGTTTCAGCCTCCTTACGGCAGGTTATAAAATGAGCATCGCATCCCCAATGTTCACGCCATACAAGAAACTGTGAAATACCTAAAAATGCTTTACCGCCTTAGCTTATCACGCAGAACCCTTTTTGGCAAGCTGGGCGGCTTTTGCCGACTTTGTTTTTGCGGATGAATATTTTATAGCTTGCCTTCAAAAAACCTCCTAGCGGACTTGTACTTTTTCCGGCTTTGTGCGGCTTTTTAACGCCTTTTTTGCGAGGATGAGTATTTGGTAGGGTTTTGCCTTTTGAAAGGCTGGTGGGTATTATATGGCCTTTTCCGGGCCTATTGCAATAAAGAAATGCCCGTGAGGTTTTCACGAGCATTTTTCAGGTCACTGTTTTTCGGCTCAGGATGTGATCGCCTCTGATCGCTTGATGGTTCCACTCGTCCAAGCTCCTTTGTAGACACCAATTTCAGGGTAGAGTTCCAACAGACAGTTTTTCATACCTTCGAGGTAATTCTTGTAGTGTCTGCGCTGGAGTGATGGCATGAAGTCGTCGTAGTCGCCGGTGTTGTAGTCCTTCTGGATCAGCTCAACCGCCACCGACCATTCGTTGTCAACCAAGCAGACGAAGAACAGCCCGTTCTCCAGAATGGCGTGTCGGTTTTGGTGGAGGTGGCAGCCACTCAGCCATTTGTCCACAAGATAGAATGACGGGAACCGCTCGACGAACAGCCTCCTGAACTCGCCGAAAAGACTTTCTCTCATGGAGAGTTCCTGAGCGTCGTAGTCTATCGTATCGGTTTCGTTGCCGTCGTCATCGAGCTCGTACACCCTGAAGTGGTCCCAATCAATGTATCCTCCTTGGTAAACTGCTACTGGGATGAGAGTTTGCTACACTTCTGGTCAAGCTGCTCATCAATGGCTGCGGCTAAATCATCCATGCTGACACCAAGCGCCTTTGCCATCCGACGGCCAGCCATGAAGGTCGGCAGCCGGCGGTTCTTCTCGTAGTCGGAAACAGTCTGCTGATTCAGACCGCTCAAACGACCGAGCTCACTTTGCGTCAAGCCGGACGCTTGTCGGAGCCTCCTGATGCCAATTACTTGCTTCTGCGTTTTTTTCACCCCCTAATTACTGCTTTATTTGTTTTACGTAGTTATCTTACAAAGAAATGCTGTTGTTGTCAATAGTAAAAAACAAAAAGAGCGGTATAAAAATCACCGCTTTTAGATGTATAATATACTTTGGAGGTGTATTCCATGACTTTTCGTATCAGGCAGTTGAGGCTGGAGCGGAAAATATCACAGATGCAACTTGCGTCTGCCATCAATTCCAGTCAGGCTTCAATCACGGACTGGGAACTTGGAAAGAAGGAGCCAAGGCCGGAGATGCTCATCGCTATGGCGGATTTCTTTGACGTGTCGCTGGACTATCTCTGCGGCAGATCGGATGTACCGTATATCGTCCGTAGCTACATCACGCGGAATGGCGAGGTAATCTGCTTCACAACGGAAACGCCCTCCGACCAGCCGATAGAAGGGCGCACCGCCGAAACGGTCAGTTTTTCAGTTCCAGAGGAAGATCTCGTTCAAGTGCGCGGCAAAGAGCTTGAACAACTTGTTGCTTCCCTTGTGGACAAAGCCTTGAAGGATCGACAGTCAGCCGGACGGTGATCTGGCCGTTTTGCCGGGTGATCTCGATTTCAGCAATCGACATGCTCATTTTTCTCCTTTCCGGTACGACACCCACACCAGAATTATACCATCTGAAAAAGGGGTGCAGCATGAATTACTCTGCAAAGAATACGAGCCGACCGGGCTACCAGCAGATGATGTCCCGGATCCGGAGCGGCGAGTTCACGCATCTGGTGGTCTGGAAGATCGATCGCATCAGCCGAAACCTCATGGACTTCACAGCCATGTACTCCGAGCTGAAGGATCTCCATGTCACCTTCATCTCCAAAAACGAGCAATTCGACACATCGTCGGCAATCGGCGAGGCTATGCTGAAGATCATCCTTGTTTTTGCCGAGCTGGAGCGGAAGATGACCGGAGAGCGTGTTTCTGCCGTCGCCCTCTCTCGTGCAAACGATGGAAAATGGAACGGTGGTCGCTGTCCTTACGGGTACGCCCATGAGAAAGGAACAAGTGTGTTCACCGCCAACCCCGAAGAAGCGAAGATCGTTGCGTGGATCTTCCAGACATACAGCGAATCCGGAACGGTGCTCTCGATCACCAAGGAGCTGAACAGGCAGGGACTGAAGACTCACTACGGAGCGTGGAACACCAACTCGGTATGGACGATCCTGACAAATCCGTTTTACTATGGAGCAATGCGCTACAACTACCGAAACGAAAGCAAGGGGCTGTCTAGCTGGTCTTTCCGGCCTCCTGAGGATGTCATCATCGTACCCGGACATCATGAAGCAATCATCACAAAGGAGATGTTTGACATCTGCCAGAGCAAGCTGGATCGCAACAACCTGAAGAAGCGCGGAACCTTCAAGACTTATAAGCGGAAAAACGTTCATGTGTTCGCCGGCCTCATCACCTGCGGCCTATGCGGCAGCCAGTACAGCGCAACCGTTGACCGGAAGCGTTCGGACGGATGGAGGCCATCGATCTATTTGTGCAGTAAACGCCGGAAGAGCGATAGCTGTACCAACAAGTTTGTATCGGAAATCACCCTCGGCCCATTCGTCCTGAACTACATCGCAAATATCGTCCGGGCACAGGCTTCCTTTGGGAAGTCCACATCATCAGCCGTCCTCCAGAAGAAGCTGCTCCGTGGGCCGGAGTTCGTAGACATCGATCACATCGAGCAGCCGGGTCTGGATGCCATGCGAGAGTTCTTCATGTCGGAGAAGTACGGTGTCTCTGAGTTCGAGCCGGCAGAGGTTCAGATCACGACCGAGGTCACCGAGCGTGATCTGCTAGACAAGGAAAAGCGGCGTATTGAGCGAGCAATTACCCGCCTAAGCCAGCTCTATCTGTATGAGGACGATCCAATGCCGAAAACGGAGTATTTTATCGAGCGGAAGAAACTGAACGACCAGCTCGATCAGATCGACCAGCGAATACAGGAGCTCGACGATCAGGCTACGGCTGATAGGAACATGAGTGATGCTGACTTCATTGCGAAGGCTTCGTACTACGCATTGACCCAAGAGATCCTCAACTCCCGCCATGTTGACTACATCCGGATGATTAAGTCAACCGACCCGCAGATAACAAAAGAGTTTGTTAATTCGGTCTGCTCAAACTTTTGTATTTTGGACGGAAAAGTCACGTCAATTCGGTTCAGAAATGGCATAGAACACCGCTTCGTTTACAAGCAAATCGAACCGGCAGAATAACGAAAAAGCCGGACGGCATAAGGATTTCTCCCTTGTCGTCCGGCCTTGTTTAATTACTTGTTTAGTATGAGCATGGCGTCCCCAAAGGAGAAAAAGCGGTACTTTTCCGCCACGGCCTCGCGGTACACGCGCAGGGCCTCCTCGCGTCCCATCAGCGCGGAAACGAGCATCAGCAGCGTGCTCTGCGGCAAATGAAAATTGGTAATCAGCGCGTCGGTGGCATGGAAGGTATAGCCGGGCGTGATGAAAATACCCGTATCGCCGCTTTGCGCCTTCACAAGCCCATCCCCGCCCGTAACGGTTTCCAGCGTGCGCACGCTGGTGGTGCCCACGCACACGCAGCGCCCGCCCGCCGCCCGCGCGGCGTTGATTTTGCTTGCCGCCTCTGGCGTTACCTCATAGTGCTCCACATGCATATGGTGCTCGCTCAAATCCTCCGCCTTCACCGGGCGGAAGGTGCCCAGGCCCACATGCAGCAGCACCGGCGCAATCTCCACGCCCATGGCGCGGATTTTTTCAAGCAGCTCCGGCGTAAAGTGCAGCCCTGCCGTTGGCGCGGCGGCGCTGCCCTCCTCCCTGGCGTATACGGTTTGGTAGCGGGTTTTATCCTGGAGCTTTTCGTGAATATAGGGCGGCAGGGGCATCTGGCCCAGCCTGTCCAGGATTTCCTCAAACACGCCATCGTAATGGAAGCGCACCCTGCGCCCGCCGTCCTCCGCCGTGCCGGTGATCTCCGCGCGCAAAAGGCCGCCGCCAAAGCTGCACATGGCCCCGGGGTGCAGCCTGCGGCCCGGGCGCACCAGCGCCTCCCATACGTCGCGCTCCAAGCGCTTGAGCAGCAGCACCTCCACGGGTACGCCGGTATCCTCCTTCTGCCCAAGCAGCCGCGCGGGAATCACCTTGGTTTCGTTGATAACCAGCACGTCGCCCTTGCGCAAAAAGCGCGGTAAATCGTAAAAATGCAAATGCTCCACGCTGCCATCCGTCCGGTTATACACCAGCAGGCGGCTGTGGTCGCGCGGCTCCATGGGCGTTTGGGCAATTCGCTCCTGCGGCAGCTCATAATCAAAATCGCTTGTTTTCATATCCTCATCTGTTCCCCTTCATCAGGCGGCGCAAGGGGCTTGCGGCCCATATGCTCGTAGGCGGCAGGCGTTACCACGCGCCCGCGCGGCGTGCGCAGCATAAAGCCCAGCTGCATCAAATACGGCTCGTACACGTCCTCAATGGTGGTGGCGTCCTCTCCCGTCATAGCGCTCAACGTTTCCAGGCCCACCGGGCCGCCTCCAAACTTATCCATCACGGTGGCAAGCATGGTGCGGTCCAGCTTGTCCAGGCCCAGCTCGTCCACGTCCTGCATATCCATGCTCTGGCGGGCTACCTCGCGCGTGATCACGCCTTCCGCGCGTATTTGCGCAAAGTCGCGCACGCGCCGGAGCATGCGGTTGGCAATGCGCGGCGTACCGCGGCTTCTGCGGGCGATTTCCAAAATGCCGTCGTCCTCCGCGCGCACGTTCAAAATTCCCGCGCTGCGCCTGACTATGGCCGAAAGCTCCTCCGGCGTGTACATTTCCAGGCGGAACAGCATGCCGAAGCGGTCGCGCAGCGGCGCGCTTAAAAGGCCCGCGCGCGTGGTTGCGCCAACCAGCGTAAAGCGCGGCAGATCCAGGCGGATGCTGCGCGCCGTGGGGCCCTTGCCAATCATGATATCCAGCGCGTAATCCTCCATGGCGGGGTACAAAACCTCCTCCACGGAACGGCTCAAGCGGTGAATCTCGTCAATAAAAAGCACGTCGCCATCCGCCAGGTTGGTTAAAATGCTGGCCAGATCGCCCGCCTTTTCAATGGCCGGGCCGCTGGTGATGCGGATGTTCTGCCCCATCTCCGAGGCGATGATACCCGCCAGCGTGGTTTTGCCCAGGCCAGGCGGGCCGTACAGCAGCAAATGATCCAGCGGCTCATGCCTCTTGAGCGCCGCCTCAATGGAAATATGCAGGTTTTGCTTCACGCTCTCCTGCCCAATATACTCGCGCAGGCTTTTGGGGCGCAGGCTGCTTTCCTGCTCGTCCTCCCCGTCCCGAAAGCCTGTGGAAACGATTCTGTCGTCCATCGCCGTTCCTCTTTCCCGTCAGCCATTCTTCGCCGTCCGCGTCAATCTATAACGTTTCCCTCCGCGTCGTAGCGCACAACCGTTTCAAAAACAGGGTCGCCCCACCCGCTGCCATTCTTCTGCCACTTCCATTCTTGGGTGGTATTTGTGCGTCCTGTGCATATAACCTGCGCGCCATCGTAGGATACGTCATACTTCACAATGTTCGCCGTAAGCGTCAATTCATCCTCGCTCATTTCAGACGTCCTTAGGTACATCGCATCATAGTCCCGCAAACGCACAGTCACCGCTTCATTTTCCGCAGTTTTGCAGTTGCTCAGCTTCAGCCCTTTCAAGCATGCCTGCACGTATTTTTCCACCGTTTTGCCATCCGCCTCAAGGCCGATCTTCTTGGGGTTGATGGCAACAACCACCTCTCCGCCCACCGTGCCGGAAAGCGTGATGCTCGCGCCCTTTTCCAGTCTTTCGATCTCCACGTTTCCCTCCACATTACCCTTATAGGCAACCGTCGTGCCGGGGCCCGCGTTAATCTCAAGCTCGTCCGCGTCGTGCTCTACCTTAAAAACAGCCTTCTTATTCCAATATTCTGATTCATCATAAAGCTCAATGCTTCTCGCCTGCCCTTCGCCCGATAGCTTTATCGTGCCTCCCCTTACTGAAAGGGCAAGTTCCTGCGAAACATTCCCATTGTTGAGAATTGTCATTGTGCCCTTATCATCAAGGGTTGCGGAAAGGAAAGCCGCCGTGCAGCCCGCGTCAATCTGCGCATCCGTGTCCCACAGCTCCAGCCTTGCATCTTCACTCGTAGCCGTCACGCCTATAAGGTTTGCATTTGCCTGGCTGAAATCCAGGCTTGTGAAGCGGCTATTTTCAATCGTCACTTTCCCGTTATAGCACCTCAAACCGTTAAACGTCAAATTGCGCAGGGTAGCCGGCGAGCCAAGCGAAAGGATGCCATTTTGCAGGATATGCCCATTTCCCTCCACATACAGCATGCCGCCCTTCTTTGGACGAAACGCATGAAAGCGGCTTTGCGTGCCTGTGTCGCTGTTTTCAACGATCACATCGCAGTCCAGGTCAATGGCGTATTGATCCCTGGCAGCCATTGCGTCTTCAAACGCGTCTATTAGCTCCTCACCGTCCGTGAGCACGGTGCTTTTCTGGTTATAAATTTCTTCGGCAACGCCGGTATCCCATTCCATTCCTTCCGCGGTCAAATAACCGCCCATAAGCTCCTGCACCAGCGCGCTGCGCGTAACGGATATCAGCATCTTCCCTTCCTGGTTTAGCACCGGCGCGCTCACGCAAACGCGCAGGCGTCCGCCTCCCGCCAGAAAGCCCTCCACATCCAGCCGTTTCATGGCGGCCTTTAGCTGCTTTTCCGCCCCGGCCTCGTTAAACTCGGCCGGCCTTTTCTCCAGCGGCAGCCATACGTCAAAGGAATCCGCCTTGCTATCCGGCGCGAGGGAGGAATGCACCGCCACGCTCATCTTTGATCCAAAGGGCGAGGCGCCGGGCAGCAAAAGCAGGCGGTTTGTGGCGCTAAGCGTGCCGGAAAGGGTTAGCTTGTTCGCATCGCCATTCTCGTTTTGTATTGCTACGGCCACGCCGTTTGTCGCTTCATCGCGCAGGCTGGCAAACTTCAGCATGCTTTCGTTGTTTTCATCGGTCATTTTTCCCATTATCGTAATAAACTGGACCTGGTAAATCCTTTTCCGGTCTTCCTCCTGCGCCAGAACCGCCTGGTTTTTTTCGGAGGTATAAACGGCCGTAATACGCTGATCAATGGTTAGGGTAGTGTTGCCTGTGGAGTGAACCCCGCACGCGCCCGTCAGCGCCCCGGCGCCCTCAATGCTTAGCGTAGCTTTATGTTTATCAGTCGTAGGTTGAATTCTAACCGCCGCGCAGCAACGGCTTTCCAGCAGGCCGTCGTTCACGATTTTAACGGCGCCATCCGCCTCGCTAAGGCTATAGATCGCATAGGCGTCCGCTGTTATGGTGCCCGTATTGGTAATTTGAATGGTGCTCTTTCTGTACTGATTGATCTGAATGCCATAGGGGCCGTCGATGCTGCCCGCATTTGAAAACGCGATTTTTCCGCCGTTTCGATCATCGATGAGCACCGCCGTAATGGTTGTGCCCTTGCAGCGCACGTCCTCGGCCAGGTGCACAGCAATAGCCTTGCCCTCGCCTAACAAATATGCGCCAATAACCGTTCCGTTCCGCACAGAATACGTTCCCTGCTCAAAGTAAGCGCTTTTCAATGTATGCCCGCCAAGGTCGATCATAATTTCTTTTCCCTTGGAATTTACAAGCGCGTACTCGGAATCCAGGGTAATATCCGCCGACAGGGCGATCACTTCGCCGCCCTTTGCGGCCTTGACGGCTTCATACAGCTCCTCCTTCGTGCTTACGCCCTCCGCCAGGGCCGCCGCGCACAAAAGCGCCGCGGCCAGCATCAGCGCAAAAAATACATATTTCTTAAAATGGTTCCCCCTCATTGCCCTTCCCCCTATTTTCCCTAACTGTTCTGCGCCATATGGCGCAGCGCCAGCTTAATCAGCTCGTCCGGCGTATCGGCCTGGCCCTTTACGCCCTTGAGGGCCGCGGCGGCCTCCTGCGGCGTGTAGCCCAGCGATTTGAGGGCCAGCATAGCCTCGCTCAGTGCGTCCTGCGCGGGGGCTTGCGCGTCCGCTGCAAACAGCGCTTCGTCCGCCTCCGCCGTGCCGTTAAGCGCCTCCTGCGCCAGCTTGTCCTTCAATTCCAAGCTGATGCGCTGGGCCGTTTTTTTGCCAATGCCCGGCGCGCGGGACAGGGCCGTCGCATCGCCCGTGAGAATGGCCAGGCGCAGGTCGCTCAGCGGCATGCTGCCCAGCACGCCAAGCGCGCTTTTGGGCCCGATGCCGCTTACGCCGATCAGCCTGCGGAACATATCGCGTTCCTCCCTGCGGGCAAAGCCAAAAAGCTCCATCGCGTCCTCGCGTACATTCATATGGGTGTACAGCGTGCATTCCTGCCCGGCCGCAGGCAAAGCGGAAAGCGTGGTCATGCTGCACTGCACACGCATGCCCAGCCCGGAGGCGGTCATCACCACGGCCTCCCCCTCGCTTTTCTCCATCAGCGCGCCTTTAAGCATTGCAATCATGCCAAATGCCTCATTTCATCTTAAACTGTTCCCGCGCGGGGCCTGTGGCCGCGTGCGTAAGCGCTATGGCGATCGCGTCCGCCGCGTCGTCCGGTTTGGCAATCTCCTCCATGTGCAAAAGCAGCTTCACCATTTGCTGAATCTGCTGCTTTTCCGCCTTGCCATAGCCTACGATAGCCTGCTTTACCTGCATGGGCGTATATTCGTACAGCCGGTCGGTATATTCGGCGCAGGCGGCTATGCTTACGCCGCGCGCCGCGCCCACGGTAAGGGCGGTGGTCACGTTCTTGGCAAAAAACAATTCCTCAAACGCGATTTCCTCGGGCTTATAGGTTTTCAACAGCGCGCGCATATCCTCGCCAATCTGCCTGAGCCGTTCGGGAAAGCGCTGCTGCGGCGTGGTAAGGATGCAGCCGTAATCAATCAGCCTTTGCTTTCCCCGCTCCGCCTCAATTGCGCCCCAGCCCAGCGTAGCCAGGCCCGGGTCAATCCCCAATACGACCATTTGCCCTTCGCCCCTTTCCAGCTCCTGCTATGATACAGGTTTTATACAGCCTTGTCAAACAAACGTTCGATAGGAACAAGGCCCAATCAGAACCACCGGCTAAAACGGTGGTTCTCAGACCGTCAACATAAGGGGTACTTTCGCGGTGCGAAAGTAGGCTATCAGGCATTCATCGGCAAAAGAACAGATGCTTCGTAAACACCTGCCATGTAAGTTTTTACAGATGCGCCCGCTTCAAGGCCTCCAGCATTGCCTGCCAGTTGCTTTCCATGCTGGCCACCAGCTGGAACTGGGTGCGGCAGCGGTCCAGGTTGTGCTCTGGCCGGTGGATGTGAAAATACACGTCGCCCATCAAATAATCGGTCAGGAATCGCACGCCGCATTCCAGGGTCATCAGCTTGCCGCCCAGGGGAAGCGTTTCAATTTCCTTTTCCGTCAGCGCAGTACCGCAAGCGGCCAGGAAGCCCTTGAGCAGCTGCTCATAGTTGCGCAGGGAAATGCCGATCTTGCTCAGGTCCTTTTCATCCTCCGCGCCCGTGTTTGCGCCAAAGCGCACAAGGTCGCCAAAGTCAAAAGCGGCCAGGCCCGGCATCACCGTATCCAGGTCAATCACGCAAACCGCCTCGTGGGTTTCCTCGTCCAGCATAACGTTATTCAGCTTGGTATCGTTATGGGTAACCCGCAGGGGCAGTTCGCCGTAATGGAGCAGCTTCATCAGGCTGGCGGCCTCCTCCTCCCGGGCCAGGGCAAAGGCAATCTCCTTCCCGCATTCCCTAACGCGGCCCATCGCATCCGCCGCGATGGCGTCCCGAAGCGCCTGGTAACGCCCGGGAGTATCGTGGAAGTGAGGAATGGTTTCGCTCAGCTGTTCCACCGGGAAGCTTTCCAGCGCGCGCTGGAACTTGCCAAACGCGTAGGAGCATTCATAAAGGTCGTTTTCCCGCTCCGGGCGATCCAGGCTTACGCTGTGGGTGATAAAATCGTACACCCGGTAATACTCGCCGTCTTTTGCGTGCAGGTAGGTCGCCCCCTCCAGCGTAGGGATCAGGTGCAGGTTATGCCTTGGGTCGGGGTCCTGCTGCGCCAAATGGGCCGTTACCTGCCCGATGTTTTTCATCAGGGCGGGAATGTCGTGAAACGCCTGGCGGCTCAGCTTTTGCAGGATATAATCCGGCCCGTCCGCCGTTTTCACCAAATAGGTGACGTTGATATGGCCGTTTCCATAAGGTTCGCAGGAAATGGCCCTGGCCTTTAGTTGAAACTGATTGCAAATTTCCAGCATGGTTATTTCCTCCACAGCTCGTCGGGATACACGCCCTGCCGCTTCATCTGGGCAATGGCGGCCTGCACCTTGGGCATATCCTCCTTGTAGGTTACGCCGTACCACTTTTCATGGGTACCCAGCACCTTAACGCTTCCCTTGCCCTCCTGTATCAGGGCGTTGGGAATCAAGGGCAGGAAGTACTCGCACTTGAAAGGATTGACCGGCAGATTGGCGTCCAGGTAAGCGGGGAAGCGGTTTTCGATCTCGTCCAGAATGCTCGGTTGAAAGCCCCACAAATTCATGGATACAATGGCTCCCGCAGGCACAAAGGTAAAGTGCTCGCCATCCTCTGTAAAGGCCGCTCCGCCCTCCCTGGGCTCGATATGGGTGCGTTCCGTTACGCCCACAAGATAACCGTCCGCATCCGTTTCGCACACGCCCCGGGCAACGGAGCCATGCTCCGTCAGGGTGTTTTCCACCCGGTAGCCCACCATGGCATGCTCGTTGGCGGCATGCGGCTCGCTCAGGAAGGTATGGATGCTCTCAAAGGCCGTCCTGCCATAAAAATCATCCGCGTTAATCACGGCAAAGGGCGTATGGATTTGATCCTTGGCGCACAAAACCGCATGGGCGGTGCCCCATGGCTTCGTGCGGCCTTCTGGAACCGAATACCCCTTAGGCAGCGCATCCGGCCGTTGAAAGGCGTAATGCAAATCGATAAACGGGGCGATACGCCGCCCAATGGCCTCGTGAAACTCCTGTTCCAGCTCCGGCTTAACGATGCATACCAGCTTGTCAAAGCCCGCCCGTACAGCGTCGTAAATGGAAAAATCAATCAGGATATGGCGGGCGTTATCCACGGGCGCAATTTGCTTCAGCCCGCCATAGCGGCTGCCCAGGCCGGCAGCCATAACAACCAGCGTAGTATTGGACATAAGTATTGCCTCCCTCTCCTTTTGGTAAGCCTATCATAGCAAAACGCCTTCCGCTTGGGGAGAGAGAATCCTGCATATTTTTGTTGCGATCTTCCGTTTCTCAAGAAATCGTAGTATAATTGGTTTGGAAACCGGAAATTCCAGCCGGGAAAGAAGGAGCAGGCATGCTTACAGGCGAAGAATTTGAAAAGCTGGCGGCTTTGTTGAAGCATCTCCATATTTGCCTCGGGTTAAAATTCGCCCTCATGGACGATCAGGCAAAGGAGGTTTTCACCTCCAGCAAGCAAGCGGAGTTTTGCATGGCTGTCAAATGCGCGCCGGGCGGGCTGGAGCGATGCCTCAGCTGTGACAGGATGGCGCTGAAAGAAATGAACGCCACGCAAAAGATGAAGAAATACCGCTGTCACTGCGGCCTTATCGAGGTTGCCATGCCCGTGGTGGAAAACGGCAAAATCCTCGCCTCCATCCTGTTTGGGCAGTTCCTGGACGAAACCCCCCGGGAAAAGCAATGGGAACGCTCCCGCGAGCTGCTATCCTGGTACGCCCAGGAAGCCGAGTTGAAAGAAAGCTACGGCAGGCTCCAGCAGGTTTCCTCGGTTCAGCTGTCCTCCCTGGTTGAAATCATCCACGCGTGCATCTCGGAGGTGCGTTTGCAGGGAATGCTGTCGATCGCGCAAATGAGCGACGCCCATCGCTTAAAGTTCTATATCCTTCAGCATTACGCCAAGCCCATTTCCCTAAACGTCCTTTGCGCGGAAATGCATATGGGCAAAAGCAAGCTTTTTGCGCTTTGCCAAAAGGAATTTCACATGACGCCCGGCCAGTTGATTTTGCAAACGCGCATAGACGCGGCCAAAAAGTTGCTGGAGGAAACCTCCGCCAGTCTGGCCGAAATCGCCCAGGCGGTAGGCTTCCCGGATGTTTCGTATTTTTGCCAGCGCTTTAAGCTGGTGTGCGGCGAAACGCCGAAGGAATACCGCCGGAGCATAGCGATGCCCTCCACGTCCCAGGAACGCCTTGCCGGTTTTTCCCCGCTCTATGGAGCGCCGCTTCCTTGAGCTTCTGGGATTGCGCCGTTGCCCATTATGGAAGGAGAATGGAAGATGAAGAACCGGCTGTCCTTAAGGGCGTTTTTCATTTATTTTCTATGCATCGCGCTGCCTGTGGTGCTGCTTACAATGAACCATACAATCAGTCAAATCAGGCAGATGCGCGCGGATTTTCTTTCGGCAAAGTCGGAAGCCATGGACCACGTTGCGCAGACGACCGCCGCGGAGTTTGACGCGATCGAAACAACCGCGAACGAAATCTACCGTTCCAGCTGGTATAAAAAAAGCGTCAGCCATTCCGCTATCTATCAACAGGAAATGAACCTGGTGCGGCAGCTTGAAATCTCCAACGACCTTCTCTACAAAACCACCTTGCTCCCATTTACCGAGGATATCCTTATCATCAATACCCAAAAAGGCTCCATCATCTGTAAATACGGATGGTTTGCCGATTGGAACAAATATACCGATGTGTATTGCATGCTGGATCTATCCCGCCTGGAGGAGGAATTGCATTCCAGCGATTTGTTTTCGCCGGTCCGCTCGCTGCGCGAGGGCTACTGGGTGCTCTCTTATCCCGACCCAAACCGCGCTTCTGCCTGCCGCCTTGCCTTCCTGCTTGATTGCGCCAAATTGCAGCAGTATCTCGATCAGCTGAAATACGACAATTTTTCCTCCATCACCCTTGAGGCGGAGGCTTCGGGCGAGGCTTTTCGCAGCATCAAACGCCCCGCCCTCAGCCTTATGTTCACCTATCCCAGCTTTGAGGAATTGTACCGAACCAAAAACGCAGGCAGCATTTCCATAAGCCTGCTGCTGGCGCTAAGCGCAAGCGCCCTTTTGGCGCTCCTGTTTACCTATCTCTTCACCCGGCCGCTGAACAAGCTGCTGCAAAGCATTTCAAACTCCGCCGTCAAAAACCAGCGGGACGCCATTGGAGGGCTGACCTCCCACATTCTTGAAATTACAGAACAAAACGAAGCGCTCCAGCGGAAAATGAAAAGCTTCGTTACCGAAATGCGCGGGGAAATCCTTCTGCGCATCATGTCCGGCGGCTATGAAGGCGAATGGAAGGAGAACTATAACGTCAACCGCCTTTTCCCCTGGCTGGCCACAGAGCAGCCCTATTTCCTGGCAATTACGCGCCGCGGGGAGCCGCTTTCGGCGCCGGACGCCGCCTCTTTAAAGCTGGATATGCCGTTGGACTATCAGGGCTATCTGTTCTGGGCCAATACGCCGGAGGCGTGCGGCGCGCTTTCCCGGCAGGTGAAGGAAACTGCCAGGCTGTCTGCCTGTTCCGGTATCTACGCCGGCGTGGATGCGCTCCCGGCCTGTTATCAGGAGGCTATCGCCCAGCTGAACGCCCAGAAGCAGCTGATTCCGCTGGGCGAGCTGCTTCCCCTCCTGATTCACCTGCAAAACAGCGATGAAAAAAGCTGTCTGGAAGCGTTGGCCTGCTTCCGGGAGAAGGGAACGGCGCGGGAGGCCGCCTATGTGCTAACGCTATTGCAGCGCTGGGCGGAAGAAAAGGGCTGCGCCGCCCAAGCGCCCGCCTGCTCCCCGGCTAGCTGGGACGCGGTGGAAGGGTATATCGCGGCGCTTTGCAACGGAACGGCCGCAAAGTCCCGGCATTCAGGCGCAGCGCTAATCGCCTCGGTAAACCGCTTTATAAACGAGTATTATAGCCTGCCTGATATGTCGCTAAAGTACCTGGCGGGGCAGTTTGACACCAATGTCGGGGCCCTTTCCCGGCTCTACAAGCAGGAAACGGGCCAGAATTTCAGCACGGCGCTTCTACAGCTGCGCATGACCAAGGCCAAGGAGCTGCTTCTTCACACAGAGAAAAGCCTTTCCAGCATTGCCCTAAGCTGCGGCTATGAAAACTATCTTTCCTTCAAGCGCGCCTTTTCCCGCTTTGAGGGAACGTCGCCCAGGGAATACCGCGAGGCGCACGCCGCGTCCGAAACCAAGGCATAAAAAGAGGCTCCATCCTCCGGCCGAATGCGTAGGATGGAGCCCCTGGCACACGCTTATCCCTTCACCGCGCCTACCATAATACCCTTCACAAAATACTTTTGCAGGAAGGGGTAAACCAGCAGGATTGGCAGGGTTGCAACCACGATGGTCACATACCGTACCTGGATGGTGGTTGCCGCAAGGTTAAGTGTGCGAACGTCCATATTGCTGGAGAGCATCTCATTGCTTGCCTCCAGCAGAACACGGCGCAAAAGCAGCTGCAACGGCTGAAGCTCCGTTTTTCCCAGATAGATCATCGCCGTAAAAAAGTCGTTCCAATGGCCCACGGCGTAATACAACGCCAGCACCGCCAGCGTGGGCTTTACCAGCGGTATTGCCAGCTTGAACAGGATAATCCAATCGTTCGCCCCATCGATCTGCGCGCTTTCAATCAGCTCGCTGGAAATTTCGCTAAAGGCGGAGCGCAGCACCATCACATTATAGGTTGACAGCAAACAGGGCAGAATCATCACCCAGCGGGAATTATAGAAGCCCATGCTGGTTAGCAAAAAATAGGTGGGAATCAACCCGCCGGAAAAATACATTGTAAATGCCAGAAAGAAATTCAGCGGCTTGCGCAGCACAAACTGCCGCCGCGAAAGCGGGTACGCGGCCAGGCACGTGGCCGCCAGGTTCAAAAGCGTGCCCGCAACGGTATAATACAGGCTGTTGCCAAAGGAAACAAACAGCATTCGGTTGCTCAGCACAATGCGGTAGCCCTCCAGCGTGGGTTCAACGGGGAACAGCCACACCGCATTGCGGTTAACGGCGTCCACGCTGCTTAGCGACATGCTGAGCGTATATAGAAATGGGTACAGCGTCAGCAGCACAGCCAAAAAGAGAAAAGAGTCCACAAGGATGTAAAACGCGCGGTCAGCGCCGGAGATTCCACGTTTCATTCGTTGCCCTCCTCCTTACCACAAAGAAGCGTCAGCCAGCCGGCGCGAGGCAAAGTTAGCGGCAAAAACAAACACGAAGTTCATGATGGAATTGAACAGGCCAATGGCGGCGGAATAGCTGTACTTGTTGGATTCGATGCCCTGCCGGTACACATAGGTGGAAATTACATCCGCCGTTTCATAGGTGGATCCGTTGTACATCAGGTACACCTTTTCAAAGCCTACGCTCATCAAATTGCCCACGTTTAGCAAAAGCAGAATCAAAATAGTGGGCTTAATAATGGGCAGCGTAATATACCATACCTCCTGGAACTTGTGAATGCCGTCCAAGCTGGCGGATTCATACAGCTCCGGGCTTATCCCCAGGATGGCCGCGATATAGATAATAGAAGAAAAGCCAAAATTTTGCCATATGCCGGTACATACATAAATGGTGCGGAAGCAGCTTGCCTCCATAAAAAAGTTCACGCGCTTCCCGCCAAGCAATTCAATAACCGTATTCACAATCCCGTCGTTTAAGGCCAAAAAGTTGCGCACCATGCCCACCACTACCACCGTGGAAAAAAAGTACGGCAGGTAGCTTACCGTTTGGATGCCCCGCTTCAGGCGCGTATTGCGCACTTCGCTGATGCACAGGGCAAACAGAATTGGTACCGGAAACCCAAACAGCAGGCTGTAAAAGGACAGCAGGAACGTGTTGCGCAGCAAACGGCCAAAATAAACGGAGGAAAAGAAGCGCTCAAACCATTTCAGCCCTACCCACTCGCCGGCATATAAGCCGTTGCCAGGCACAAAATTTTTGAAGGCCATCACCAGGCCCGTCATGGGGATATAGGAAAAAATAACGTAGTACGCCACCGCCGGAAGCACCATCAAAACCAAGCGTCTATCCCGATACAGCTTTTTCCATACGGTTTGCCGGGGCCTGACACACTGCATCCGCATGCTCCTTTCTTGTCTGGAAAAGGGGGGACGCTGCAATAAGCGGAATCCTTACTGCAACGTCCCCGGGTATTGCGGGGGAGGCCTCCCCCGTTTCTACAATTGCAGGATCTTAGTTCTTGCCAAAGTGCTTCTGGTACACATCGCGGATTTCGTTGATGCCCATGCTCTCCAACGTGGCGACATAGCTATCAAACTCGGATAGATCCTTTGCGCCCGTGATGAAAAGCAGATAGTTTTCGCTGGTATAGGTTTCAATGTCGCTATTGTACATATCGATGATTTCCAGCTCTTCCTCCGTATAGTAACGGATGTTCAGCGCGGACTTATGGTAGGGCTTCAATTCCTGGTCGCGCTCCGCCATCCATTGGGGAATGATGCTGTATTCGGTTTCGGGAATCAGCGCGATGGGCAGGTGATAGCAGCTTAGCGCAATGTCGGAATCCTGGGCAATCCACTGCTGGCGGCCGCTGAAGCAATAATCCAGGAATTTGAACGCCATCTCCGGGTTTTGGCAATCCCGGCTGATGCCAAACAGCGTGTTGATGGGATCGTTGCCCCAGTAAAAGCCTTCCTTTACGAAGGAACTGGTCAGGGGCTTCATGGCCAGCAGCACGGGTTCGCCCTCTACATAGTTGGGGTTGCTCTTCACCATGGTGTAGCCGTCGGTGGTATAGCCATACATGCTGCCAACCCGATCCTGAGAGCAGTAGTTGGTTAGGATATCCGTCGAGTTGGAGGCGAATTCGGGATCCAGCAGCCCCTCCACAAACAGCTTATGCATAAAGGTCAGGTAATCGCGGTAATTTTCAGATGTGTAGGAGGCCTGAACGTTCCCGTCCCCGTCCAGGAAAAAGCCGGTGCTCAGGTCAATTCCCCAGAAGCAGCTCATCAGCTTGAGGTAGTCGGCGCGCTTCACCGTAAGGGGAATTTCATCATCAGGAACGCCGTTGCCATTGGCGTCGTTATCCCGGAAGGCCTTAAGAACCTCATAGTATTCCTCAATCGTTTGGGGCTGCTCCAGGCCCAGGTTTTTCAGCCACTGCACATTCAAATGCAGCGTATGGGACAGCGTGGTGGAGTTGGAAAGCATAGGCATATAGTAAATCTTTCCATCGGGCGTGCGCAGGTCGTCCTCGCTGGCACCATACGCCTCCAAAGCTTTCTTTACGTTGAAGCCATATTTGTCAAACAGCTCCGTTAAATCTACGAACAGCCCGGCCTGAATGTAGGCCATATCCGAATCCATAGTGGGCAGGCGGATGATATCCGCCAAATCGGTGCCGGCTGCCAGGCGGGGCTTGACCGCTTCATTATAGGTAAGATAGTCCAGCAGCTCCAGCTCTGGTTCTACGCCGGCAGCCTTATAGAGGTTTTCATAGAAAGGAAGCCCAACCGCGTTCACGCCGGTATTGCTGGCGTTGCCGCCCAGAATGCTGATCGTTACAATTTCATCGGAAATGGGGCCTTCGCCGGTGTACTCGTAGGCCATTGCGCTACTTCCCAGGCCGAAAACCAGGCCGAAAAGCAGGCAGACTCTTGTGAGGATTGCCAGGAGTCGTTTCATTTGGATTCCCTCTTTCTTTTAAACTAGCGGCGGCCTTTTCCACCCCAAAGCCGCGCTTTTTATGTACTGACTATAATTCCTTTTCGCTCCACCGGCAAGAATGCATTATTTCCAGCGCCAAAAGAATATTGTATATCGCCATTTCTAGGCCAAAATATACAAAAATCTTGCTTCAAAGGCGCAAAATCAAATTATGTATAGTAAAAAAAGGCCGCCGTCATGATATAATCTCGCTGAAACGAAGGGCGAACACGCCAAAGGAGAATTGCGATGCTGATAAGCCAAAAGGAGCTCAACGAAGCATTTGCCCTTATCTCTTTTTCCAGTAGGCAGCGGCAGGCGATAGAAACCGTATGGCGTCAGCTAAACCAAAACCCGCTTCTGGAGCGGCTGGCCAGGAAGGACGCCGCCGGCCTGGCCGATCCCCACGGGCCCGAAAAAATCGAGGCGGACGCCGCCCAGCTAACCGCCCTTCTGGGAGGCCTGGCGGACGTGTATCCGGCGTTGATTCTGCTTACACGGGTTTCCTGGCTCAAAGGGGAGTATGCCCTGCATGGGATACATGAAGCCGTGCTGCGCGACGCATTAAGCGATATCCCTCTTTGGATGACCCATTTTGAAAACCGCGCCGGCCGGGTGGGGCTGGGGGAATATACCTGGCTTACCAACCACATGCGGATGCGGCTGTTTCGCCTGGGCAGGCTGGAATACATTTTTACCAAAAGCCGGGTGCGCGCATGGTTCTACCGTAACGACGCGCTTTCCCAATGCGTGGCGCTGGCGGACAGCGGGCTTAGGTTTGAGGTTTCCGGGCAGCTTTGTACGGAAACCTGCGGACAGGTTGCCACCCACCATTGCGAAAACGGCGTGATCACCGGCTACCCGGTAGACTCGCTGGGGCGTATCCAGCCCCAGCCTGTATCGTTGCCGGCCAATCAGTGGCGCATGGCCCTGGCCCCTGGGGACCCCGTGCTGGACGTGCACATTCCCGAGGGGCCGCCCATGACGCCCGATGCGATCACCGCTTCGCTGCAGGCGGCCATCCCCTTCTACCGCGACCATTTGGGGCTAAGGGAGGAGCGTGCCTTCACATGCAGCTCATGGCTCATGTCCCCCGCTTTGCCACAGCTTCTGCCCGGGAGCAACCTGGCGGCCTTCCAAAAACGCTTTCGGGTGGTTCCCTACACCCTGCGGGATAATCAGGTTTTTGAGCGGGTATATGGCAAAGGCTTTACCGCCTGGCAGGAAATGCCCATGGAAACGCGCTTGCAGCGCGGCGTGCGGGACTGGTATATGGCTGGCGGCATCATACGGCAGATGCAAGGGGTAATCCTGCGAAAGGAAATGGAAGAAGCGAACCATGATTAGCCTGCTTACGTATCCCCTCTCAAAGGCCCTGGGCGATGAAGCCGCGCTGCGAATGCTGGCGGAAAACGGCTTCCCAGGGATTGATTACAGCATGCACGCTTATTCGCTGGATTCGCCCATATATAGGCTGCCGGAAAAGAAGCTGATCCGCTATTTCGAGAATGTACGGGCCCTAATGAGGGAGCTGGGCCTAACCGCCTGCCAGCTTCATACCCATTACCCCACCTATGTGGAAAACGAGCCGGATGAAAACGAACGCCGCTTCCGTGCCGTGGTATCGGGCATCCGGGCGGCGCAAATACTGGGCAGTCCCTACGCGGTGGCGCATCCTATAATGCTGGACAAGCCCCTGGATTCGGAGCTTCGAAGGGCCACATGGGAGCTGAACCGGCAGTTTTATACCCGCCTAATCCCCGTCCTGCGGGAATGCGGCGTAAAGCTGGCCATCGAAAACATGTTCCTTTGCCGCGGGGGCCTTTTCCAGCCCGTCCCCATCAGCACGGCGGCAGATCTATCGGACTATATTGACCGCATGAACGATATTGCCGGCGAGGCGCTATTTGTTGCCTGCCTGGATACCGGCCACGCCCACCTGCTTGGGATGGACATTGCGCAAATGCCCGCCCAGCTGGGCGGGCGGCTCAGGCTTTTGCACCTGCACGACAATCTGCGCAGCTGCGATCAACACACCGCGCCCTATCTGGGCTCCCTCCCCTGGGCAGCCTTCCTGGATGCGCTGCGTTCCTCCGGCTATCAGGGGCATGTAAGCTTTGAAGCCCATGGCTTTCTGCGGGCTTTCCCGCCAGAGCTTCTGCCTGGGGCCGTGCGTTTGCTGGCGGAAACGGGACGCTATTTTGAAAAGCGTTTGCGGCCGCCAAGCGCGGAAAACGCAAAAGGGGAGTGAAGGCTTCCGCCTCCACCCCCCTGCCGCTTATTTCAGCAGGATTGCGCGCCCGCCTTCCAGGCGGGATTGCTCGGCGGCCAACGCCACCAAATGGCTCTCCACCGAGCGGCTGATGGAGGTCAGCGCCGCAGAAGCAGGCGCTTCCCCGGCCACAAGGCGCAGGAAATCGTCAACCATGCGCGCGTCGCCTCCTGCATGGCCGGAAAAATCGTCCGTAAGCGCCGTTACATCAATCAGCGTTTCTTCGCCGCCAAAAGGCATCACCCGAATGGTATTCGCCTTCATGTCGCCCACAATCTCGCCGCGGGTGCCCATAAGGCGGATGTTTCTGCCGCCGTGGGCCGTGAAGGCGCACATGGTAAAGTTTACCGTAAGGCCGTCCTCCAGCTCCAGATTGACCACCTGATGATCCACCACGTCGTTATCGCAGCGATAGACGCAGCGCCCGTAGGGCCCGGTTTGGAGCGCTTCCAGAATGCTCTCCCTGCTGGGACGCACGGCAAGCACACTCACGGGCCAGCCCAGCTCGCCTTTGTCCACCTTGTCCAGGTAAAAGCGGGGCGCGGAATACGGGCACTCCGCCTCGGCGGGGCATCCGTCGGTACAGCGTGCGGGAGCGCCTGCGGGCGCGTTTTCCTTTCGGAAATGCCTAAGGCTTCCAAAGGAGGAAACCTTCCGGCAGCGCCGCCCTGCCAGCCACAGCAGGATGTCCATATCATGGCAGCATTTTTGCAGGATCATCGGCGTGCTAAGCGCGGCATTGCGCCAATTTCCCCGAACAAAGGAATGCGCCTGATGCCAATAGCACACCTGCTCGATCGCCTGGATGGAAACCAGCTCGCCTACGGCCCCCTGCTCCAACAGCTCTTTAAGCTTCTGGTAGAACACCGTATAGCGAAGCACGTGGCATACCACAACCTGCCGCTTGCGCTCCAACGCCAGCCTTTCAATATCGCGGCATTCCTCCGCCGTGGGCGCGATGGGCTTTTCCAGCAGCAGGTGATAATCCAGCTTCAGCGCGGCCATGGCCTGCCCATAGTGCAAGCGGTCAGGCGTGCAAATCATCATTACATCCGCAAGCCTTGGCTGCTTGAGCATTTCCTCCGCGCTGGAATAGCACATTTCCGGGGCCAGGTGAAACGCCTGGCGCATCTGCTCCAGCTTTTCGGGCCGCACATCGGCCGCGGCAACGATCCTCATACGGTCCGGGAAGCGCTCCTGACAATGGGCATAGGTATCCTGGCCGCGCGCGCCGCAGCCTGCAATGGCAACCGTAATCTGTTTCATAAAAACAACCCCTTTCCATTCGCCGGTTTCTTTTGGGAGGAATCCGTCATGCTTCAGCCCTTCTATCCGCCCTGCCTCATCCAGGTCCACTGCCTGTACTCCCTGCACTACTTTCCTTTTGCCTGCGGCTATCTATATCCAGGGGAAAGGCATCCCTTTTGGGAGATGGTGTACGTGGATCAGGGGTCGGCGGATATTGGGGCGGACGGTCAACTGTGCCGCTTGACCCAGGGGCAGGCCATCTTTCACCGTCCGGGAGAGTTCCACACCATCTGGGCCAATTCCAAGCTGGGGGCCAACCTTTTTGTGGTGTCCTTCGGCTGCGACAGCCCCGCCATGGATGCTTTTGTACGCAAAGTCTGCCTTCTGGATGAAAGCCAGCGCAAGCTGGTTTCACGCATGGTGCGCGAGGGGCAGCGCGCCTTTGCGCACCTGCTGGACGTTCCGCTTGCGCAAGGGTTATCCGCCGCGCAGCACGCCCCGCCGGGAAGCAGCCAAATGATTGTGCTTTTGCTAACGCAGCTGTTGTTGGAGCTGCTGCTGCCCGAGGAAAGCAAGCCCGCCGCGCGCGTCGTTTTAACGGATGATACCGATTTTGCGTTTGTGATGCAGCGCATCGTCGCGCAAATGAACGCGCATTTAAACGGCACGCTCCGTTTTGAAAGCATTTGCAGGGAAGCGGGGCTAAGCGGCACGGCGCTGAAGGAGCGCTTCAAGCAGTATACGGGCACCACGGTTATCGCCTACTATCAGCGCATGCGCATTCAGGAAAGCCGCCGCCTGCTTCGCCAGGGGCGCATGAGCGTCAGCCGCGTCGCCTCCGAGCTTGGCTATTCAAGCCCTCAGGCCTTTTCACGCCAGTTCAAGCACATCATGGGCGTTTCCCCGGCAAAATACCTCACCATGGTCAAAAACTGATCAGTACGCCAAAACCTCCACAATGCGGCGGGTTTGGGCCGATTCCCGGGCGGCAAGGCAGGTCAGCACGCTGTCCATTCCCGCCTCCAGGGGCGAGGGGGAATCCATCCCCCGCAGGACGCAACGGCTGAACGCCCGCACCAGCGCCGCGTCGCCTCCGCTGTGACCGGACGGCCCGGGCGGAACCTCCCGCGTTTCCACTATGCCGGAGTCGTGCATGCAAACCTTGATCTGATTGGTGTGCCAGTCAAATTCCAGGCTGCCGCGATAGCCCAGCAGGCGGATCATCCGTTTGGCGGAGGCTTTCCGGGCGAAAAAGTTTTGGCTATAGCTGCAATGCACGCCATTGGGATAACGAATCAGCGCGCTTCCGGAATCCTCGTTTCCCGTATCCTGGGCAAAGCAGCAGCCCAAATCCTTGCGCTTTTCGCCAAAATACTCCCACAAATTCTGCGGGCTTTCCGGGCACGAGTCCGTTTTCGCGCAGCGGTCGCAGCGCTGCCCGGTTGGCTCCTGGCCATGATAAATCTGTTTTGAGGTCATGGCGAACACCTCTGTGGGGCGCATCCCAAGCAGGGCGTTTACTACATCCAAATCATGGGTGGCCTTTTGCAGAAACAGGCCGCCTGTTTCCGCTTCGTCCCGATACCAGCGCTGAAAATAGCCTGGGCCGTAAGGCACGTTGTTGACCGCCTGCACCTGGGCAATTTCCCCCAGCCGGCCTGAATCCACAATGGACTTGGCCTCCCTTGCCAGCGCGCTAAGGCGCAGCGGGAAGGACACCACCACCGGCGGCCGCCCGCCGCGCAGGTTTGCCTGCCACAGCGCCTGCGCATCCTCCAGGGTTGTGGCAATGGGCTTTTCCAAAAAGAGCGGCAGCGAACGTTCCAGCACCAAAGCGGCAAGGCGGGCGTGAAGGGAGCAGCGCGTGCCAATCAGCACGCCGTCCACCCGCACGGCGTCAAGCATTGTTTCCGGGGCGTCAAAGAAGCGGCAGTCCTTGCACGCAATCCCGTCCGTAGCCATGGTTTCACGAACCCTTGCCTGCGCGGGGTCGCAAACGGCCGCCACCTCTAATTCCGGGCATACCTCCGCCAGGCGGCGCATCACCTCCGCCATACGATGGCCATAGCCAATTACAGCCACTTTCATTCTTCCTAACACGCTCCTTTCACATAAAACGGGCTAACCCAGGCGATATGCCCATCCTGCTGCTGCGCCCGCAGGTAACAAAACCCGCTTTCAATCTTCAATTCAGGCGCGGCTTGCAGCCGCAAGGCCCCGTCCGCCTCCCTTTGCCATATCACCCGGCCGTTATGGATTAACTCAAGCTGGGCGAGGGGGCCTTCGCCCGCCGCATCCATGAAAAAGCGTATTTTGCCTCCCGGCAGGCTTTCCCCTGGCAAAACGCCGTTGGCGGTGCAAAAAACCCGTATGCGCGCGCCGGAGGTCGCATAGGTATGCCGCCGGTACAGCGCCTGAAACACCGCCTGGCGTGTCAGGGCAGGCGCGTATACCGCCGTCAGGCCGCTGTGATACGCCCGTTCCACCCTGTGCCATCCCGACAGGCCAGGCCGCGCCATATGGTCGTCGCTGTTGGCGGCAAAGCCCACCCGCCAGCCGCTTTGAAGCGCATCCAGCGCATACTGGCCGCTAAAATCCGCTCGCATCGCGGGAATGAAGGGCGGGCGCGCGCCAGGGGCTTCGCAGCAGCCCCAGTTGCTGTACACCTCAATCAGCCTGCACAGCTTTGGGTGATAAAACGCATGCAGATGCCGCGCATGAAGGTGAGCCATCATAAGAGCCCGGCATTCCAGCCATTGTTCCACATATTCCTCTATGGGATGAACCTCCTCATGGCCCGGGAGCATCTCCCGCAGGAGAGGGCCCTCGTCGCCCGGATAATACAGGTTTTTTTCTCCCGCAGCTGGGTGGGAAAGCTCATACCCCACCAGCGTCACAAAGGCGCCATCCTGGTTCGTCAGGTTTGCCGCCCGGCAGCTTTCCGCCCACTCCGCATCGGAAACGTATCGCGCGTGATCCGTCACGGCGCAAAAATCCAGGCCAATCCAATCTCTGGCAAAGCGGTAGCAGTCCAGCGGCTCTCCCAAGCCGTCCGAAAACGCGCTATGGCAGTGGATATCCCCAAAATAAATCTGGCAGTCCAGCGCCGCTTTCGCGGGAGCGTCCGCCTCCTTCCATTGAACCGTCGAAGGGTTGTTCAGGCAGTCGAAGCCAACCACCGCCCGTCCTCTTGCACAGGAATATGTTTTTTCCCGGCATGCCGGCAGAGGGGCCACCTCCAGGCGGCATGTTTCCGCCAAGCGCAGCATGCCGCTGTAAGGCGCCTGGCGAAGGCCGTCGGGATCCACGGCAAAATCCACGGGAAAGCTTCCGCTGAAGAAAGGCGCCAAGGTGGGCTCCGGATCGCCCCAGGGCAGCGCTTCCGCCGAGGCGGCCGCTCCATAGCGCAAAACGACCCGGTCCCCCGGCAGCAGCTCCCCCGCCGTTAGCTCCACGTAAACGGCATGGCCCCAACGCTCCACAAAGGCGTCGTCCTTGGGGTTGCCCACCCGCCTGCGCAAGAGCGCCGCTTTTGCGCCGCGGTCGCACCGGCAGGCGCAATAGCCCGCCCGAAGCGGGGAATCCCATTGGGGCGGCGGGCAAGCCAGCGGAATATGGAACCTTAGGCACGCGCCCGGGCCAAGCGGCCTTTCCGTGCGAAAGGTGAATGCCAGGGAAAGCGGCTGATGGGCTTCCAGCCGCCTGGGCTCTACCTCCAGCGTTCCCAGCAGCTTTGAGCTGTTCTCTGGATTCATTAGGCGCGCCTCCTGTTCCCAGTATCCTTTCAGCGCTTACAGCATACCATAAAACGCCGGGAAAGCCGCATCACCACAGCCGGTTTTTTTATCCCAAAGGACGGAATTTCCCCTATGAAGGCATTGCAGTCAAAGCCAAATTCCAGAATCGCCTGCCAAAGCACATAGCAAAACCCCTCTTTCCGCCTGCGAACAGTCAGAAAGAGGGGCAAAACGCCTATCGTACCCGGCAGGCCGCCGTTTTGCAGGCCTGCCGGCGTAGTTTAACATTTTACGTAGCTGACGGGATACCGGTTGATTCGCTAAGGGCTTGAAAACCCTTCTAAATCAATCAGCCCAGCTCCGCGAAGTACTTGATGGTGCGAACCATCTGCGAGGTGTAGCTGTTCTCGTTGTCGTACCAGCTGACAACCTGCACCTGATAGGTGTCGTCGTCGATCTTGGCAACCATGGTCTGGGTGGCGTCGAACAGGGAGCCGTACTTCATGCCGATGACGTCGGAAGAAACGATGGGCTCCTCGTTGTAACCATAAGAGGCGGAAGCGGCGGCCTTCATGGCGGCGTTGATGCTCTCCTTGGTTACGTCCTTGCCCTTCACAACCGCCACCAGGATAGTGGTGGAGCCGGTGCATACGGGCACGCGCTGGGCGGAGCCGATCAGCTTGCCGTTCAACTCGGGAATTACCAGGCCAATCGCCTTGGCAGCGCCGGTGGAGTTAGGCACGATGTTCTGCGCGCCGGCACGGGCACGGCGGAGATCGCCCTTGCGATGGGGGCCGTCCAGAATCATCTGGTCGCCGGTGTAAGCATGCACGGTGGTCATGATACCGCTCTGGATGGGATAGGTATCATTCAGGGCCTTGGCCATGGGCGCGAGGCAGTTGGTGGTGCAGGAAGCGGCGGAGATGATCTTGTCTTCCTTGGTGAGGGTGTTCTCATTCACGGAGTACACGATGGTGGGCAGGTCGCTGCCGGCGGGAGCGGAAATAACGACCTTCTTAGCGCCGGCGTTGATGTGCGCCTGGCTCTTATCCTTGCTGCAATAGAAGCCGGTGCACTCCAGCACCACGTCCACATCCAGCTGGCCCCAGGGGCAGTTCGCGGCGTCCTTCTCGGCGTAGATCTTGATTTCCTTACCGTCCACGATGATGGAATCCTCGGTAGCCTCTACGGTGTGAACGTTCTCACCGATGTGGCCGCAGTAGGAGCCCTGGGCGGTATCGTACTTGAGCAGGTGCGCGAGCATCTTGGGGCTGGTCAGATCGTTGATCGCGACCACTTCGTAGCCCTCAGCGCCAAACATCTGACGGAAGGCCAGACGGCCGATGCGGCCAAAACCGTTAATAGCAACTTTCACCATTGGCGGGTACCTCCTAAAAGTCATTGTTGTTTCCCAACTATTATTTTACCAAAAATGGGTCATATTTTGCAATAGGCAGCGCTGAAAGTTTGTGAAAGAATTTGCAAACCGCTCTTACAGCAGCAAAAGGCCCGTGCCTGCCACAAGCAGCGCAAGCCCGGCCAGCGCACGGCGGCCCAGCCGTTCCTTAAGCGCTATGCGGCTAAACGCGACGGTTACCACAATGCTTAGCTTGTCCAGCGGCACAACCACGCCCGCCGGGCCCTCCTGAAGCGCGCGGTAGTAGCATAGCCAGCTCAGCCCCGTTGCCACGCCGGAAAGAAGAAGAAAGCGCAGCTCTCCGGATTCTATGTTGCGCAGCTGATCCCGCTTGCCGCCTATGGCCACCATGCCCCAGGCCATTACCAGCACCACCGTGGTGCGCAGCGCGGTAGCCAAGTCGCTGGGCACATTCTCAATGCCGATTTTCGCCAAAATAGCCGTCAGCGCCGCAAACAGCGCTGAAAGCGCGGCATATGGCAGCCAGCCGCGTCCCGAGTGGGCTTGGCGCGCCTCCTGCGCAGGCTGAATCATGCATAACGTGCCCGTACCTATTAGCACAATGCTCAATCCCTTAAGCCAGGTGAGCGGCTCGCCCAGCAGCAGCCACGCCAACAGCATGGTAAGCACCGTGGAGCTTTTATCCACCGCCGCTACCCGGCTTACCGGCCCCAGCTTAAGCGCGTGGAAATAGCACAGCCACGACCCGCCTGTGCATAGCCCGGAAAGGGCCAGGAACCCATAGGCGCGCAGGGGCAGGCTTGGCAGCCGTGCGCAAAGGCCCTGCATCCATGCCATCAGCCAGGCAAAGGCCAGCACCACCGTGGTGCGAATGGCCGTGGCCACGGTGGAATCCGTGCTGCGCACGCTCATTTTGCTTAAAATGGCCGTAAGCCCCGCAAACAGCGCCGATAGCAGCGCCATAACAACCCACATCGCTTTTGCCTCCTTTTGAACGCGGCAGGGAGCCGCGCCCTGCGTGTCGAACCTATGATGCATCCACATGCAAAGGATGTGCCCTATGAACGTTTCCCAGCTAGCCGCGCGGCTTAGGCCCCAGCTTGCGCTTATGCGCTGCCCCCTGTGCGGCGCTCCCCTTTCGCTGCCCGCGCAAAGCATGGTTTGTCAAAACGGCCATTGCTTCGATGTAAGCCGGCGCGGTTATGTAAACCTGGCGCCCGCCCACAGCCAGGCGGCGGACAAATACGGCGCCGGGCTGTTTGAAAGCCGCGCAATGCTCTTTCAGGACGGCTTCTACACGCCTGTTGTGGACGCGATATGCGGCATGCTTGCGGCCCGCTTTGGCGACGCGCCCTTTACCCTGGCCGACGCGGGCTGCGGCGAGGGCTATTATGCCCGCGCTATCGCAAGCCGCTTTCCAAACGCCACGGTCATCGGCCTGGATTTGAACCGCGACGCGATCACGCTGGCGGCGCGCACGCCTAGCCCGGTCAGCTGGTTTGTAGCGGATGTGAAGCGCCTGCCGCTTGGCGACCACGTGCTGGATGCGCTCCTTGACGTGCTTACTCCCGCCGATTACAGCGAGTTTGGCCGTGCGCTCAAGCCGGACGGCGCGTTTATCAAGGTGATTCCCGGCGCGGATTACCTGTGCGAGGTTCGTGACGCCGTGGCCGCGTACCTCAAAAGCGGGGAAAGCTACTCCAACGCGGCCGTAATGAAGCACCTGCGCGCGCATGCCGGTATTGTGCAGGAGGCCTGCGTGCGCGTTACGCGCCCGCTCACGCCCGGGCAGGCGCAAGCCTTTGCGCGTATGACGCCTATGACCTTTTCCGTTCCCCGCGAAGCGCTTGCAAACATATCGCTTTCTCAAATCACCATCCATATGCATGCGCTTTGCTGCCGGCTTTTATAAGGCAAAGGGAGCCTTTGCGGATATTCCAACGCGAAGGCTCCCTTTTGGGAAGGGCGCGCTCTTATTGCTTTTTGAAGAAGCTGTCGTTTTCCAACATGCTCTTGTGCTTGTTCAGCAGGGCAAGCAGACCGTCCTTGTAATCGGCCGCGTTTTTGCGCAGCGTTTCCAGTTCGCCGCTTAGCGCGGTCTTTTCGGCCTGCGCGTCGTCCACGATCTGGCCGGCCTTCTCCTCCGCCTCCTTGACGATGGCTTCCGCCTTGCTCTTGGCGTTCTCCACAGCCTCGTCCGCCAAACGCTGGGCGCTTAGCAAAATGCTCTCCAGCGTTTCGCTGGTACGCGCCACAGGCGCTTCCGCCCGGGCGACGGGCTGGGGCGCAGGCTTCACAGCCTCGCGCGCGGCCTCGGCGTCCGCGCGCGCCTGCTTAAGCTCCGCCTCCAGGCGGTCAATATGCTCCTGCATATTGGTCATCTCGTCGCAGATTTCATCCAAAAACTGATCCACGTCGTTGCGGTCGTATCCGCCGCCTTTGAGCGCAAACTCTTTGTCGTAGATATCGTCAATCGTCAATGCCATGGGGATTCTCCTTTCATCTACGGGTTAATGCTTCCGGCTTTCGCCGTATCGTATCAGCCGAATCGGCAGACGGCCCTTTTTGGTGGGAGCGCCAATCTCCTGTACTACCAGGCGGCCGTAGCCGCGCGCGGAAATTGCGTCGCCCTGCTTTATGCGCGCGTCCGCGCGCTCGGTGGGAACATGGCGCAGCTTGACCCGCCCGGCGGCAACCAGCTCTGCCGCGCTTGCTCGCGACAGGCTGAAGCCTTCACCCAGCACCGCGTCCAGCCGCATGCTGGATACGGTGCCGCGCAGCTCCACGCCCTTGGGCGGCTCCAGCCTGGGCAGCTCCGCCAGCATGGAAACCCGCAGCTTCGTGCGGCCCGCGCTGTCCAGCGCAGCGGCGATATGCTCCGCCATGCGCCGCTGTGCAAACAAATAGGCGCGCTCCTCCAAAACCACAATATCGCCCACGCACTCCCGCTTAAGACCCAGCCCCATCACCGCGCCCAGCACATCGCGGTGGCCGGGCGCGCTTTGGTGCGGCCACGCAAGCTCAAGCGCCGCAATGGGAAAGGGTTCCTCCCACGCGCCCGCAAAGCAGGCCATGCAGCGTTCCGCGCCCTCATATCCGCCCTCCAGCAGCACCTCAACCCGCCGCTTTTGCGCGGCCATCCGGGCCAGCTCCGCCTCCGCGGGGGATAAAAACCCCGTGAAGCAGGGCGCGCCTGTGCGCTCCGCCCGCGCCGCCAGCTCCTCAAGCCGCTTGGCTGTTTGAGCCGCATCCTCCTCGCCGCGCATCAGCGAAGAATTCGCCTCAGCAGGTTCAAAACCCACATCAGGATGTCGATCACCAGCCATACGGCCAGCGGCGAAAAGTCCAGCGGAAGCGTCCGCAGCTTCGGAAAATATTTATACAACAGCTCGCGGAACGGGCGCAAAACCGGCTCCACATACCCCGCCGCCTTGCGCATAACATCGCTTTGCGGCATCACAAAGCTCATCACGCAGTAAATAAGTAGCGCAAAGCTAATCAGCCTCAACACCCAAGCAACTATTCCCAACAGGGCAGAAATCATCTTATCCGCTCCTTACTGCTGGGCCGTCGCATAGCGGCCCGTGGCCCCGTTGACCGGGGCGTACATTCCCGTGGCGCTGCCCGCCATCATGCTGCCGAAGCTTGTGGGCATGCGCTGCGTGCCCTGCGCCTGAAAGCGCGTTGTGGGCGAGCCGGAGGAGAAGCCGCTCACCGGCTGCTGGGGCTCCTGCGCGGGCTGCTGCTGGTAGGCGTAGCCGCCGCGGTAGCTTTCGGCGTCATAACGCTGCCTCACAAAGCCCTGCGCCTCCGGGGCTGCGGTAAACTTCTGCATTGCAGGATCCAGCACCACCCGCACCGAGGGCGAGGAAATCAGGTAGATCCCGCGCGGGGAAATCTTATTCAGCGCGCAGCCAAGCGTATAGGCCGCGCCGCTAAGCATATCCACGCAGCGCTGGCGCTCGCTGTCGCTGGCAATAAACTCCATATTCAGGAATACGGACGCATTGGCCTTGATATAGGCGATCACGTCCTTGCATTCATTGCGGCTGCGCAAAAGCACAATATACTCCACATGCGCGTATACGGAGCCATCCGCGGTGCGCTGCATGCCGGGAAAGGGCACCACATTGCTGGCCGGCTGCGCATAGGCCTGCTGCTGGTACATGCCCTGCTGCTGCGCCTGGGGCACCTGCTGCGGCGCCGGCTGCTGCATCTGCGGCTGGGGCTGGGGCTCCGGCCGCCTTGCGGCCTGCTGCGCCTCGCGCTCCAAATCATACCGGCTGCGATAGGGCACGCGTCCGCCATAATCGCCCTCGCCATGCCCAAACGGGTCCAGCGGCTTGCGGGGCGCTTCCTCCCCTTCAAGGTTCTCCGCGCCTTCCATGGGCTGCTCCATGTTGCCATACGCCTGTTCGGCCTCTCTGGAGCCATAATAGCCGCCAGCGCCCTCGGCCTCGCCGCGAATAAAGCGGTCGCTTTTTTCCGTCAGCCATTCCCCGACCTTGCGAAAGATTCCCAAATTGATGAACCCCCTATGGCGAAGCGGTCAATCCCGGCGGTATAACGCCGTGCCGATTCGCACCATCGTAGCGCCCTCGCGCGCAGCAATCACATAATCATTGGACATTCCCATGGATAGCTCCCGCATTTCCACGTTTGGGAAGGCCTCGTCGCGCATCCGCTCAAACAGCGCGCGCATGCCCCGAAATAAGTCCTCCAGAACGTCCTCGGGCGCGCCCAGGGGCATAATGCTCATAAGCCCTTCCACATGGATATTGGGAAAATCCCGCATCTGCCGCAAAAATCCAGGTACTTCCTCCACCGGCATGCCGCCCTTTTGCGGCTCGCGCGCGATGTTTACCTGCACCAGCGCCGGCAGCACCCGCCCGCGCTCCCCCGCGCGGCGTTCCACTTCCTGTGCGAGCGCCATACGGTCAAGGGTATGCAGCATACATACATGGTCTATTATACCTTTCACTTTGTTGGTTTGCAACCTTCCAATCCAATGCAGCCGAAATTCCGGCGCAATTTTTGGCAGTTTCGGCAGGGCTACCTGCGCCCGATTCTCGCCAATATCCAGGATTTTCAAGGGTTTTAGGGCGTTAATCACCCCCGGCGAAACCGTCTTGGTAACGGCGATCAGCCTTGCCGGCGGAGAATTTTTGTAAGTATTTTTAGACAGATTCGCCAAAACGTTTGACACATTCCGGCCCAGCACATCCGGCTCCACATCGTCTAAAAGCGTTGAATTTACTTGGTTCTGGCCTGCCCCACGCAATTCTTCATCCATATTTCGTCACCCGTGCCTTTCGCTATTTGAAAAGCCGCACGGTCTGCCCGGCCGTGAGCACACCCGTTTGAATGGGGGAAATATACGCCTTTCCGCCCTCCTGGCGCAGCACCGTTACCGGAATAAACACCTGGTTGTCCTCCGTCGTCACCACTACGCCGGTAGCGTTGTTCTGGGTATACAGAGCTCCCTGGGGCACCTGCAGGCAGTCCACGTACTCGCCAAGCTGCGCCTGGCAGGTGCGCATATACAGCACGTCCCGCACATCGCCAATCACGGCCAGGCGCAGCAATAGCTCGCCGCCTGAGCGCGTGAAGGAAAGCACCTGCGCATCCACCACGGTGTTGGAAAACTGCTCCAGCACCAGCTTATAGGTGGTTCCTTCCACGGGGTTCCAGTTGGTGTTGCGCACCAGCATAAGCACCGCGTAGTTGTTTTGCTTAACCAGGCGGTACAGGTTGGTGCGCCCGCGCGCCGCGGTGGAGGTCTGGGGCTTCTCGCCGTTAATCATGGAGCGCACCTGCGAGGGGGTGTACTTTTCATACTCCGTGGGCGTGAGCGCGTATTCAAAGCCGTCGGTATAAAAGCTTACAATGCTCTCCTGCGTAGCCACGGTTTGGTTAATCCAGCTGTCAATGCGGCGCTGCTGGTTGCTCTCGTCGTCATAGAGGCGGTTAAGGCGCATATCGCTGGAATATTTGCTGCGGAAATAGCTCTGCCGCTGGGTAATGGCCGTTTTCAATATGCGCTCCTGGTTGATCAGGTTGCCGCGGGCGCCCTGCACAAGGCTGCGCACCTCCAGCCCGCGCTCCACAACATCGCTCTCCAGGCGGATCATCTTCTGGTCAAAGTTGGTTTCGCTTTTCAGAAGGGTTTGCTGATAATCCTTGATTTGATCGCGGCAGTCCTGCAAGGCTGTCATTTCCTTGCTGCTGTATCCCGTGGAGTACACATAGCACACCACGTCGCCGCGGTACACCACGCTGCCCTCCTGCGCCACATAATCGATATACTGCACGCCTTCCTCGTCGTACGCGGTTTCGTTGCGCACAATCAGCGCGTCGCCCGTATAGGAGGTGCCCAGCGTTCCCATTTCGATAACGGCGGTGCTCTGTCGCGTGTCAACCAGCATATCCTTTAAAAAATACCATGCCGCGCCGCCAATCAGCACCAAGGCAATCAGCGTTTTCCAAACGGCCCCGCCGCTTCCTCCGCCCTGCTTTTTCTTTTTGCGCTTTTTACGGGGCGGCTCCTGCTGGGGCTGCTGCGCGGTGGGCATCTCCGGCATTTGCTGCATATAGGCCTCATATTGCATTTGCTGAAGCTGCTCCGGCGTATACGGCGGGTAGGGCTGCCCCTGCGGCCAGGCTTGCTGTTCCTGCGGCCATCCCTGCGGCGGCACCGTGCCAAAGCCCTGGCCTGGCACGCTGTTCGGCGGCCAATTTGCCTGCGCGCCCGCATCGGGCGCATAGGGGCCCCGCGGCTGATTCTGATCCGGCTGCACGCGCGTTCACTTCCTTTCCAAACGCTCTCAGCTCGTTTTTAAGGGGCTGCTTCCAGGCGGCTACGCCCGCGCCTCCATAGCGCGCAGGCGGCTTAATACGCGCCTTTCCACGCGCGATACCTGCATCTGCGAAATTCCCAGGCGCTTCGCGGTTTCCCGCTGCCCCAAGCCGTCGCGGTAACGCATAAGCAACAGCTCGCGTTCCATATCGCCAACCTTCGATAAAACCCATTCCATCCAATCCCGGCGTTCCATACGCTCAAAGGAGGCGTCCGTTTCGCCCAGCAGCTCGGCAAGGTTCGCGCCTTCCTCCTCGCCCACCGGCGCATCCAGGGACACCACCTCGCCCTGCGCGCGCAGCGCCAGTAGCGCCAGCAGTTCCACCGCCGTTATGCCCAAGCGCTGGGCAAGCTCCTGCGCGCTGGGCGCGCGCAGATGCTCGCTTTCAAAACGCTCCTGCTCGCGCGTCATCTGGTACAGCCTCTGCCGCATATCGCGCGGCAGGCGCACCATGGCGCTGTGGTCGCGCAGGTGGTTGCGCACGTCCCCCGTGATCGTTGGCACCGCATACGTCACAAAGCGGAAGCCCCTGCCCGGTTCAAAGCGTTCCAGCGCCTTTAGCAGCGCCATGCCGGCCACCTGCTGCAAATCCTCAAGCTCCACGCCCCGCCCGCTGAACTTGCGGGCCACGGCATGCGCCAGCGGCAAATAGGCCTCAAACAGCTCGTCCCTCAGGGCGGGATCGCGGTTGGCGGCATACCGCTCCAATAGCGGGTTCAAATGCTCGTCGTTCATGGCCTTCCTCCATCCTCATACAGGCATGGAGCATTCAATGCTATGCACGCCGCCGCCATCTACGTCCAAATGCACATCCGGCACCAGCGTTTCCAATACGCCGCGCGTAATGTCCAAATCCAGCGCGTCGCCCTCCTGGGCATGCATGCGGTTCTGCGCCTGAAAGCGCATCAGCAGCCGGTTCCCGGCCACATAGGCCTCCATAGAGATGCTTTCGGGCCTTCCCGATTGATGGGCCAGGCAATCCAAGCATTCCGCCGCAACGGTTCTAAGATCGCCCAGCATGTCCACGTCCAATCCCGCCAGCATGCCAAGCCCGCAAAGGGCCATGCTGGCCACAAGCGCGTATTCCGAACCAATCGGGACGGTGATGCGTACCTTGCCGGAAAGATCAGGTTGGTTCATCCGGGGCACCTCCGCAGCAAAACTTCACAAGAGCACTCTTTATTGTAACATATCCGTAATCATTTTGGCAAGAAGTAGCGCTAACACACACAGCATCATTCCGCGTACAAATTTTGCGCCCCTGCGTATCGTCAGGCGGCTGCCCACGGCGGCGCCCGCCATGGCGCACAGCCCGGCAGGCAGGCCCAAAAGCCATAGCACGTCGCCTGTAAGCAGCAGGCTGGTAAGCGCCGCCAGGTTGCTGCACAGGTTGGTCGCCTTGGCGGTGCCGCTGGCCGTTACATCCTCCAACGCGAAGGCCTGAATGAATAACAAAATCAAAAACGTGCCTGTTCCCGGGCCCACAAGCCCGTCATAAAAGCCAATCGCGCTGCCAATCAGCAGGGCGTAAGCGGCCGTCTGCCCCGGCGTGCGCTCTACGGCCGCCCGCGCGCCCTTGCGCCCGCGCAGGGTCGCCGCCGCAGCCACGGGGATGCAGCACATTACCAGCACGCGCACCGTGCGGTCGGGAAGCTGCTTCATCAAAAGCACGCCCATCGTGCTGCACAGCACCGCCGCCATGCCGGAAAGCAGGCCAATCCGTCTGTTTATTTTACCCGAGCAGCCATAATTGTACACGGCCAGCGCCGTACCCATCGTGGCGGATAGCTTGTTTGTGCCTGCCGCCGTGCTGGCCGGCAGCCCCGCAAGGTAGTACGCGGGCAGCGAAATCAACCCGCCGCCGCCCGCAACGGCGTCGATAAAGCCCGCCAGCAGCGCCAGCGGGCAAACCGTCCAAAGCATTTGTGCCGTTCCCCGCATGGCAGCCTACGCCTCCTTGGATGGGGGCAGATAGAGCAGCGCCAGCGCGCAGGGAACGCTCACCGTCATTGCGCATTGGAAGAAACGCGCGTCGTTCCCGCACAGCAACGCCATCGTTCCCAGGTTATACACAAGCACGGGCAGCGCCAGCGCCAGCGCGGGCACGCCGTGGCGGTACAACGCCCACAGCGCCACCATAAGCAGCAGCAGTTGCTGCACGCCTATATTCTGCGTAATCCAGCGTATGGGCAGCCAGCACATTACCGCGTCAATTGCGGCGCAAAGCTTCCCGCCTATTTTGTTGAGGGTGGCGCGGCCATAGCGGGCCTCCTCCAGGTCGCCGGAATTGCGCACGCTTTCCCAACCGCGGTTCTCGCCGGTAACATCCCATACAAGGCCGGTCAGCCCGTTCACAGCCTCAAATGCGATGCGCGGCGCGCGCAAGGCCGTGCGCGCCGTCATGCCCAGCAGCTTGCTAAGCGGCGTGAAGGCAATTTTTTCACGGTCATAGGTAAATTTGATGGAATTATAATTATGCGGCGCATAGGTATCCCGCCAGGCCCCGTCCGAAGCCAGAGATTCCAAAAAGGCGTTTGTTTCCTCATCCAGCAGTTCAGGCGCTTGCTGCTTCACATCCGCCAAAACCGTCATGGGCACGCCAACGCTCTCCTCCACCAGGTTGGAAGGATATACCACGTCAAGCGCGCCGTACAGCGGCCCCTGCACCAGCGCAAGGATCCCCGCCATCACGCCCGCGGCCAACGCGGCAAAGCGCCTTGCGCCTCCAAAGGCGAATAGCACGCTCAACAATAGCGGAACCGTCCAAAAAAACGCATTGTGCCTTACCAGCGAGGCAAACGCCAGCGCCGCTCCGAAAGCCATGGCGTTCAGCGGCTTGCGCAGCCATTCGCCGCGCGTATAAAGGATATTGACCGCCTGCGCCGTAAGCGCCATAACGCCAATGGTCATAGCGCTGTCCTTGCCCAAATACATCAGCGTGTTGCGCACCGGCAGCGAGGCGGCAACCAGCGCGTGCGCGCCCAGCGCAAGCCAGGCGGGCACGCCGCGCTTGTTAAGCGTGGCCGTAAGGTAGGCCATGGCTGCCGAAAAGGCAGCGATCTGTACAAACACGGCGAAGGGGTAGCTGTCGCATACCCGTGTCACAAGCCAAATCAGCAGCGTATGGAACAGCGGATGCCAGTTATTGAACTCGCCGGAGTGCGCCTGCCGCCATTGGTTGGACGCGTCATAGCTAACGCCGCCCGGCCAGCACGCGGCGAAGGCGCATCCAAAAACCGCCAGGCAAATGCCCAACGCAATCAGGTACACGCGCGCATCCAGCCTGGCGCGCTGCGCACAGGGCCTTGGAGCGGCGTTTGCAAACCATCTTTCACAGCCTTGGGTGAGCGCAAGCCATACGCCTCCGCTTACAAGCAGGAACCCCAGGCCGCAGGCGGCCGTTTCTACCCGTCCCTGCAAAAAGGCGCTTTGCGAAAGATAGGTCGCGTACCCGATGTACAAAGAAAGGCAGACCGCGCAAAGGCGGTACCACGCGCGGTGCGCGCGGCTATGCCATGCGGTCTGCCTTGGGGAAGGACGTTTCAAGCTCATTCGTATGCCTCTTTCCCTTATTCCCTCACAAACTCATGATAGATGGCCCGGATGGCGGCCTGGAAATCCGCGTTATCCACGCCCACAAGAATGCTCAGCTCGCTGGAGCCCTGATCGATCATGCGAACGTTCACATGCTCGCGGCTCAGCGCCATGAACAGCCTGGCCGCCGTGCCGGGGTTGTGAACCATGCCGCGGCCCACGGTTGCGATAATGCCCATATCATCATGAATAGTAAGCGTGTCCGGCTCGGTCAGTTCAACGATGCGGTTCACCAGCTGCTCGCGCACCGGCGCCAAATCCTTTGTGGCCAGCACCACGCACATGGTATCAATGCCCGTGGGCAAGTGCTCAAAGGATAGCCCGCACTCCTCCACAGCCTGCAGCACGCGGCGGCCAAAGCCGTGCTCGCTGTTCATCATCGCCTTTTCCACGGAAATAACGCTGAAGCCCAGCTTGCCAGCGATGCCCGTGATCACATAGGGATTTTTTTCCTCCACCGCGCCGTGGGCAATCAGCGTGCCGCGCTCGGAGGGATCGTTGGTATTGCGGATATTGGTGGGAATGCCCGCGCGGTGCACGGGGAATACGCTGTCCTCATGCAAAACGGTCGCGCCCATGTAGGACAGCTCGCGCAGCTCGCGGTAGGTAATGTTGCGGATGGTTTTGGCGTTCTTTACCACATGCGGGTCCGCCATCAAAAAGCCGCTTACGTCCGTCCAGTTTTCGTACATATCGGCATAGGCCGCCCGCGCGACGATCGCGCCGCTCACGTCGCTGCCGCCGCGGGAGAAGGTGCGGATGCCGCCGTCCGCTCCCCGGCCGTAAAAGCCGGGAATCACGGCCCGCCGCGTATGCTTGAGCGCTTGGGAGAGCGCCTCGTTGGTGCGCTCGCTGTCAAACGTGCCGTCCGCGGCAAAAAAGATCAAGTCCTTAGGATCCAGGAATGTATACCCCAAAAAGTCCGCCAGCAGCAGGCCATTAAGGTACTCGCCGCGGCTGGCGCAAAAGTCCTCGCTCGCACCGGCGGCAATCTCCCGCTCTATCTCGTCCAGATACGCCGCAATATCAATTTTCAGCCCCAATTCCTGCTTAATCCCCTCAAAGCGTTCCCGTATCAGCGAAAACGCGGGGTGAAAATCCTCCCCCTGGCTTTGCAGGCGGTAGGTACGGTACAAAAGATCGGTCACCTTTTCATCCTCGGGGAAGCGCCTTCCGGGAGCGCTGGGCACCACATAGCAGCGGCGCTCATCCATCTCCAGGATTTTTTTCACCTTGCGGAACTGGCCCGCATCCGAAAGCGAGCTTCCACCAAATTTGGCCACGATCTTGCCCATGGTTGTTTTCCCTCCCGGCCATACGGAGGCTCAAAGTCCTCACAAAATTATATTCTATCCGAAAGCAGGCAACAAAGTCAATCCCTGCCTCGCGGCGCACAGGAAATAACAAAACCATCCCAGGAGCCGCTTGGTCCGGGATGGTTCACGATATGCTGTGCAAACTGCGATGGTGTCAACCGCGCCCGTCGTATTCCTCCCGCAGCACGCTCATCACGCCCACATCGCTGAAGCGCCCATCGTTAAAGTACGCATGGCGCTTAACGCCTTCCAGAAGGAAACCCGCCTTTTCGTAGCAGCGCCTTGCGGCGGCGTTATCCATATGTACCTCAAGCTCCAGCCGCTCCAGCCCCAGCGTAAGAAAGGCAAAGCGCTTCATCAGCGCAAGCGCCTCCTGCCCCAACCCCTTGCCGCGGTTTTCCCGGCTGGCAATCACCATGCCCAGCTCCCCGCAACGAAGCCGCCAGTCCACGCGGAACATGTCCATCTGACCCAAATAGGCTTCGTCCTGAAGGCTGGCAATTACAAAGTTGTAGGCATTGTGGCCGCTTTGCAGCATGCGCCCCAAAAATTCCTCGCTGTCTACCATGGTTTGCGGGGGCCAAAAGCGGGTGGACAAATACCGGGTCGCTTCCCCATCGTTTACCCACTTGCGTATTTCGTGAATGTCCTCGGCCTTGTATTCACGCAGCATCACGCGCTGCCCAAGCAATCTTGGCACCGCTTACGCCTCGCCGTCCGGGCCAAGGTCCACGGCTTCCAGCTCCAGCGCCGCGGCCTCGTCCTCTTCCTCCATGGCCGCCATGCACTTGTCAAACACGGCGTTGAACTCCGCCTCGTCCTCGATGGTGGCGTACACGTCCTCGCCGCTGTCCTCATCCTGGATGATCTTGAGGATAATGGCCTCGCCTTCCTTGCAGTCGTCCATATCCTCGGTAGCCTCAAGCACTACATAGTAGCTGCCCTCATGCTCCACAGTCATCAGATGCTCAAAATTCACATCGTTCCCGTTCTCATCCTGAAGCTGTACCAGATTGCTGTTATCTTCCATTGCCTTCCTCTTTCCGCCGGCCCTCCGAGGCCAGCCATTGCTCCAAAATCACCGTAGCGGCCAATTTATCCACATAGCGCTTGCGATCCTCGCGCCGCACGTTTCCGCCAATCAGCACGCTTTCCGCGGTTAGGGTTGTCATGCGTTCATCCTGATAAAAAACCTTCAGGCCGGCTTTTTCCAAAACCGTCCCAAAATCCATCGCCTTTTGCGCCTGCGCTCCCGCACTGCCGTCCATATTTAGCGGCAGCCCCAGCAGCACACTCCGTGTGCCGTAGCGCTCGCAAAGCGACAGCACATACCGGCTGTCCGGGCCATAGCCAACGCGCCGGTACACCTCCACCGGCTGCGCGATGCAGCCCGTGGGATCGCTCACCGCCACGCCGATACGCACATCGCCCACATCCAGCGCAATCACTCGCCCCGGCATGTTAGCTGTCCAGCCCCTTCAAATATACCCGAACCAGCTCCTCCATGATCTCATCGCGTTCCAGGCGGCAAATCATGCTGCGGGCCTGGCCATAGCTGGTAATATACGTAGGGTCACCGGAGATCAAATATCCCACCAGCTGCGTCACAGGGTCGTACCCCTTGGCCTGAAGCGCGCGGTACACATGCGAAAGGATGGTGCTGGCGTCGCTTCCTCCTTCTACAACAGGCGAGAACTTCGTCGTTCCATTCATTTCCGTCATGAGCCAATCTTCCCTCCTTGAGGTGATACGGAATTGATTATACACCATATTTTGGCCTTTGCAAAGCGTTTTCTTTATCCTTTCTGCGCAAGCTCCCGGTACAGCCCTATCACCCGCAAAGCGGCGCGCGCGCATAGCAGCAGCGGCACTGAAAGCAGAATTCCCGCCATACCGGCGGCCGTACCGCCCAGCATCACGCATAGCACCACCGCAATAGGGTGCAGTTGGGTTGCGTCGCTCATCAGCTGCGGCGACAGCATGCCGCCCTCCAGCTGCTGCACCAGGATAACCACGCCAAGGGCCCACAGCGTGCGCCCTAGGCCGCTTGGCAGCGAAAACAAAGCCACCAGCACGCCGCCCAGAAAGGGCCCCACATAGGGAATCAGCTCCAAAACGCCCATTACGACGCCCAAAAGCAGCCAGGCGGGCACGCCGCAAAACAGCAGCCCAATCGCCGTAAGCCCGCCCACCACGGCCGATACCATCAGCTGTCCGCGCACATAGCCCGCCGTTTCGCGCCGCATTTCCCTAAGCATGCGTACCGTTACGCCCCGCTTGCCAACAGGCACCAGCGCCAAAAGCCACTCGCCTATTCGCTTGCGGTCTTTCAGAAAATAGAAGGCAAACACGGGCGCAAGCATCCATTTTCCTAGGCTGCCGGCCAGGCCGCCCGCCCAGCCCATCACGGCCGGGGCCGCGCTGCTAAGCATTTCCTGCCCCCGGTTCAAAAGGGTCGTCTTAAATTGCTCATCCACAATCACGCCGTTTTGGGCCAGCCACGCCTGCCCCTGTTGGATCAAAGCCTCGGCCGCGCCATATAATACAGGTAGCAGGGAAATCAGCTGCCTTCCCTGCTGAATTAACGAGGGCGCAAGCATCAATAGCAGCGCGATCAGCCCAATGCTCAAGCTTGTCATGGCAAGCGAGGCCGCCAGCCCGCTGGACACATGCTTTTCCAGCCGCTTCATAATGGGCAGTGCAGCCAACGCCGCCAGCATGCCAAGGAACAGCTGCCCAACAGCCTGCCACACCAGCGCCCGCGCCCATATGAGCAGCGCAACCGCCGCCGCAGCCGCAACCCATCGCCATTTAAAGCGCGCGATACTTTGAGCCTGCATATGTGCGCCCCCTTTCCAAAACGCATTTTGCGGCATACCCGCCGGGCGGCGCGGGTTGCGCCGCCCGGCAAGGCTTACCACTGCTTGCTCATCCGCACCAGCTTGTCTATCTGCTTTTGCGCCTGACGCTTCAGCTTTTGGTTCCCGGGCATCAGCATTGCGCCCGCGCCTACGGCAAAACCCAACGCACCCACAGCAGCCGTTTTCAATGCGTTCATCCTTCGGCCTCCTCTCCAAGCTTCCTTCTGAGCTGCGCCCATGTCAAAAGCTGCGGCACCACTACCTCGCCCTTCCGGGCGGATTGCTCCACGCGGTACTCCGCCGCATACGCCCGCCTGCCCATAAGCCGGTACACCGGCCCCGGGCTCAGCTCCAACGCCGCTACTCTGAGCGTATCGCTTTGGATAACCACGTCGGTCACCTCGCCGGCACACTCGCCGGAGGTTAAAAACGCGCGGCCCAGCGCGCCTGTTTCACCATCCGGCATGCGTGTGGGCTTTTGGCCCAGCAGCACGCATTGCGCGCCCACCACAAGGATGTTGTCCGCCGAGGCCCATTTGGCCGTGCCAATGCCCTTGCGCACCACCACGCCGCTTAGCCGCTTGGATATCGCGTCTGGAATTGCGCGTTCCACATAGCCAAGCTGCTTGTCCTGCCAAACCACCGGCAGGCCTACCATCCACTTCAGGCTGGTCAGCACGCCGCTCACTCCTTTTCACAGGCTATGGCTAGGATGCCCGCGGCAAGGGTCAAGGTTTCAAACAATGCCTGTCAAAAGCGGAATTTCCGCATCGCAAAGCCGTATTTTTCGGGCCCTGGAATGGAAATTTGCGCCACACCGCCGCCTGAAAAAGGCCCGAAAAGAACGCTTTTCCCTCATGGTTGCTGGCATCCGGCGCCAATTTTCTGTTACTTTCTGCTTTTGTTTTCATATATTGGTTGTATCGGTTTTCCTTTGGCGGAAGGAAAGTTCCGCCCTGGTTCGTCTGATGGGAGAAAGGCGAGGGCAAGGCCCTACGCCAAAACAAAAAGGAGGTATCCCCATTATGCAAAAGACCCGTCTGTACAAAAGATGCCTCCCTGTGCTCGCGCTCATCCTGGCGCTGATGCTGCCTCTGGTTTCTTTGGCCGAAACGCCCATGGTAGTCAAGGGCGGCACGCTGAACCTGCGCGCCGAACCTTCCCTCACGGCCAAGGTTCTCAAGCAGTTCCCCACCGGCACCTGGATGACCGTCATTGAAACCAATGACGGCTGGAGCAAGGTTAAGGTCAACGGTTTGGAAGGCTACGTAATGAGCAAGTACCTCTCCGAAACCTCCGGCAACAGCCAGCTCTACGTGCGCACCAACACCGGCCGCGGCCTCAACCTGCGCGACCAGCCCAGCCTGGAGGGCAATATCATTACCAGCTTCAAGCCCGGCACGGCGGTGGACGTTCTGCTGCGCGGCAACGGCTGGTATAAGGTGAGCGTGAACGGCACCGTCGGTTATATGGACAGCCGTTACCTCTCCGCCTCCCAGAGCGGCGGCAGCACCGGCGGCGGCTCCATCGCGGGCTACCCCAAGACCGGCGTGGTAAACAACCCCGGCGCCAACCAGGTGCTTTTGCTGCGTGAAACCGCCAGCACCAGCGCCCGCGTGCTGGGCTACTACCGCAACGGCACCAGCGTGAAGCTGCTTGGCGAAAGCGGCAGCTTCTACAAGGTGAGCGTAAACGGCCAGAACGGTTACATGATGAAGAAATTCATCAAGGTGACCACCGGCTCCACCGGCAGCGCCACGCTGCCCGAAACGCCCTTCACCGCTAAGCTGGTGAACCCCAACGGCAACCATATCGTCAACTTCCGCACGGCTCCCGGCCTGGGCACGCCCATCATCAAGGCGTATCCCGTAGGCACCCAGATCACCGTGACCAGCGTTGGCGACGTGTGGTGCAAGGCCGAAATCGACGGCGTGACCGGCTATGTGAGCCGCTACTTCTTCCAGGCCGTCAAGTAAACCATTCCAAAAGGGGGCTGTCGCGCCGGTTGGGGCGCGGCAGTCCTTTTTTTGCCGTCAGGGGCCAATCAGGAACACATGCCTCCTGTCGGGCCTGGCGGCAAGGATGCGCGGCGCAAGCGTCCGCGCGGCCAGGCCCGCATAGCCGCGCGCCTGCGCATCCGTAAGGCCGGCGTAAGCGCATACCCTTTCGGCAGCGGCTTCCAGCGCTTCCAAAAGCGCGCCGCGCCCAAGCCCGGCCAAGCGTTCCTCAAGCGTCGCAAATTCTTTACGCGCCAGCAGCAGTTTTCCCGGCGCAAGGCCCGCCATTCCCCGCCCAACCGCGTTGGTCAAAACAGGCAGGCACAGGTTTACGGGCAGCGTGGCATACTCCGCGCAGCACAAGCTGTTGACCCGTCTTTCCTCCCGCGGGTCAAAGGCGGCCAGCAGCGCGTTTTCCACAACGATGCGCCACAAATACGCCCGGATAAAATCAATGCCAGCCAGCGCCTCCGAAACCGGCAGCATCAGCGGATAATCGATCATACAGGGAATCTCATGCGCCAGGAAGGCGGCGTCGTACCTGTCAAAGAAACCGCCAATCGCGCGCAGCGTTCCCTGCATCGCCTCGCTTTCAAACGGCGGCAGGCTGGCGCATGCGCGCGTCCATAGCCGTTTGCCATCCTCCACATCCGCGCAAAGGCGCTCCTGCGCGCGCTCAAGCCATTGTTCCATCGCGCCGTCCAGCAGTCCGCGCACTGGTATGCCGTTAAGCGACCGGTACCGCTCCAGCGTAAAGCACAGCGACGTCAGCAGTTCTTCCGCCGTTTCCTGCGGGACAGAGGTGCTGTCGCCCTGGGTATACCGCCGGACCGTTCGCTCAAGCAGCGCCCAAAGCCTGTTTGCGAGCAATGTGCGCTCGCCATGCGTCAGGTCAAGCTGCGCAAGCCATGCGTCAGGCCTCATCGCTCTCCCCCTTTCCCAGGGAAAAGCGGTAAAGCTCGGCGGCGCTCATCCCCTCCAGGTATTCCAGCGAGCCCTGCGCCGGGCCGTGGAAGGCCGCCGCCATTCCCTCAATCACCTCGTCGTCCGAAAGCGCGTCGCGCGTTTCCGCCTTGAAGGCATAAAACAGCGCTTGCAGCGCCTCCAATGTTTCGGCGTAGGCGTCCGCTTCCAGAAAGGGCGAATCACAAAACGCATAAATCAGCTTCGGTAGCACCCCGCCATCCAGCTCCACGCGTCCCGTGTCCTCCAGCGCGCGCAAACGCGCCCGGTCAAGCTCGCGCGCCTGCGTCGGCGTCAACCGCAGCCCAAACCGCTCCGATAGCGCGTTGCACCTTTCCAACGCCTGCGGCGAAAGCGCCGTTTGCGCAAATCCCATCACGGGAATCAAGCCATTCTCCCGTTCATCCATACCGTTCACCTCCTGGGCGAACAGTATACCTTAGTCCGCAAAGCCTTACAATTCTTGACTTTTTGCCGGTTTTGTGATATGATGTCAATAGCAAAAGAAGCCCGGAACCGTTTTTCCTCAACGGTTTCGGGCTTCTTGCCGTTTTTGTGCTTTTTACAATTCTTACATCTCGTCCAGCAGCTCGCTTACGCGCGATTCGCCAATCACACGCACGCCCTGCTTCAGCAGCGCATCGGCGCAAAGGCCGTTGCCCTCGCGCTTCGCGCCCGAGAACGTGCCGTCGTAAACCTGCCCGCAGCCGCACGACGGGCTGCGCTCCTTGAGCAGCGCACAGGTGCAGCTGCACATCCGCGCGATGCGGGCGGCCTCCTCCGCGCCCTTCGCAAACGCCTCCGTTACATCGCGTCCCTTGCAGGAAATCACCCGGCCATTCACAATCTCGCTTGGGTCGCGCGGCGTGCTTAGCCCTCCCATTACCTCTGGGCACACAGGCACCAGCACATAGCGCTCCATCAGTTCATCCAGGCGGCTAAGCCTTTGCGCGCCGCCGTCATAGCGGCACTTTATGCCCATCAGGCACGCGCTGATCAACAGGTTCATTGGCCTTTTTCCTTTCGTTTTACGGGAATCCACAGCTCAAAGGGATAATCGCCGCTTTGCCTGCCGCCTGCGGAACAGTTCTCGATGTTACAGCATATTGCCCGCATTGCAGCTCACCACGCCCCGCTCTGCGTCCAGCGTTACCACGGCGCCGCTTTTCAAAATCTTGGTGGCGTTTTCCGCGCCAATGATCACCGGCAGGTTCAGGCTCATGCCCGCAATCGCGCCATGCCCGTTGGGGTTGCTATCCTCCAGGATGAGGCCGCTGGCCTTGCGCACAAGCGGCAAAAGCGTATTGGTGGTTTGGGAAATCACCAAAATATCGCCGTCATTGAAGGTGCGCATGGCTTCCTCGCCATTGCGGCATACGCACAGGCTGCCGCAGCAGCTTTGCTGCGTCACGCCATGGCCGGTAACCAGGATATGCCCCACCACATGCACCTTCATCAGGTTGGTGGTGCCGCTGATGCCAAGGGGCACGCCCGCGGTCATCACAACCAGCTCGCCGTCGTGCAAAAGGCCCGCGTTTTCACCGGCCTGCACCGCGCGCTCAAACAGATCGTCCGTGTTGGTGGCCTCCTCAATCATCAGGGGGATAACGCCCCAGCTCAGGTTTAGCTGGCGGCACACGGTTTCATCCGTCGTACAGCAAATAATAGGGCAGCTGGGCCTGTACTTGGAGATCATCTTCGCGGTGCGGCCGCCCTTGGTAACCGTTAGAATGGCCGTGGCCCCCAAATCGTGCGCGGAGGTGCATGTGGCGTGCGAGATCGCGTTGGTCACATCGGGCGTAAGGTCGGTATCGCGTTCCTTAAAACGCTTTTGATAGTTGATATCCCGTTCCGCGCTAAGGGCGATGCGCGCCATGGTGCGCAGGGCCTCCACCGGGTATAGGCCGGCCGCCGTTTCGCCGGAAAGCATAATGGCGCTGGTGCCGTCGTAAATGGCGTTGGCCACGTCGGCGGCCTCGGCGCGGGTGGGGCGGGGATTTTTCATCATGCTGTCCAGCATCTGGGTGGCGGTGATTACCTGCTTGCCGGAAGAATACGCCTTGTGAATGAGCATCTTTTGAATCACGGGCACCTGCTCCAGCGGAATTTCCACGCCCAAATCGCCGCGCGCCACCATGATACCGTCGCTCACGCGAAGGATTTCATCGATGTTCTGCACGCCCTGCATATTTTCAATCTTGGCGATGATGGAAATGTTGGTGCGTCCCTCGGCGCTGAAAATTTTGCGCACATCCAGAATATCCTCCGCGCTGCGCGTAAAGGACGCAGCCACGAAATCAACGCCGTTGCGCACGCCAAAGGCGATGTCCTCGCGGTCCTTTTGGCTGAGGTAGGGCATGCTTAGCTGTACATCCGGCACATTGATGCCCTTGCGGTCGGAAATCACGCCGTCGTTGTTCACGGTGCACACGATCTCGCTGGCGGTAAGGCTGCGCACCGTCATGCCCACCAGGCCGTCGTCAATCAGGATGGTGGTGCCCTCATGGATATCGCGCGGCAGCTCGGGATAGGTGATGGACGCGCGCTCCGCGTTGCCCACAATGCTCTGCGTACACAGCGTAAAGGTTTGCCCCTTCACAAGCTGCACCTTGCCGTTTTCAAACGTTTCCAGGCGGATCTCCGGCCCCTTGGTATCCAGCATAATGGCAATGGGCAGGTTTAGCTCCTTGCGGATGGCCTTGATGCGGTTGATGTTGTGCAGATGCGTTTCGTGCGTCCCGTGGGAAAAGTTCAGCCTGGCCACGTTCATGCCGGAGAGAATCAGCTCCCGCAGGACCGCATCCTCCTCGGTAGCGGGGCCCAGCGTGCATACGATTTTGGTTTTGCGATGGATCATATGGCTCATCCTTTCTTGCTTGTTTCCAGGTGCAAAAGCAGCTCCTTAACCGCCGTTCCCCCGGCGTAGCCGGTCAGCTTTCCGTTTTTGCCAATCACCCTGTGGCAGGGAATCAAAATAGGCAGCGGGTTCAAATGATTCGCCATGCCCACGGCGCGGCAAGCGCGCGGATTGCCAATCGCCTCCGCCTGCTGCTGATAGGTGCGCGTTTCCCCGTAGGGGATGCGGCAAAGCGCCTCCCAGCACCGCCGCTGAAACGCGGTGCCCTCCGGCTTCAGCGGCACGGTAAAGGCCCTGCATTCGCCGCGAAAATAGGCCAGCAGCTCCCGCTCCGCCTTTGCAAGCACGGGCGTTTTCACAAGCAGCTCCTGCCGCACGGCTTCGCCAAAGCGCGCCTCTACAAGCGCGCCGCCGCGCTCCACCAGCGTTATGGGCCCCACCGGCGTAACGCACACGCAGGCATAGCTTTCCATTTTGGCCCTCCTTCGCTTTCACCCGCGCGGCACATGCACCGTGATAGCCTCGCGGTACAGCCGGCGGTTCAGCGTAATCATCAGCGAACAGGTTAGCGCGGCCATCATTGCGCACAGGGCCGCCATCAGGCCGTAATCGCGCGCAAGCGACGGCGCGCCAAAGGTCAGCCGGCCGTCCAGCGAAAATTCCAGCGCCGCCACGCCCGCTACATACAATAGCGCTCCGCCAACCGTAAGCCATACGCGCCCGCCGGCCCGTCCCCGGATGCGCGCATACCGCGCAAGCCATACGCCGCAGGCAATCAGCACACAAAGCGCCGCCGCCACCTGGCCAATCCGCAAAAAAACGATCATCATATGCCCGTCGTCGCGCATGCTTTCCAAAAGCGTCTGGCTCGCGCCATAGAGCGAGAAGAAGCACAGCGCCGTATCGCCCGGGCGAGCGCCCCTGCGTCCGCGCAGCCAGCGGTACGCCAAAAGCGTTGCCGCAAACAGCGCAAGGCCCGCCGCCGCTTCATACGCCCACACGTTCAGCCGGTACTCCACCGCCACGCCCATGCGGCTTTGCTGAAACAGCCACGGCGCGGCCGCCGTGAGCCATCCCTCCTCAACGGCCTTGCCTACGCCCAGATCGGTAAACCGCTCGCCAAAGCGCAGCGCGGCCAGCATTAGGCCCGCCGGCACGCACATCACATCCAAAAGCGTTCCCAGCCGCGCCTTCATCAACCGCGCCGTAAGCACGGCGGCCAGGCACAGCCCGCCAAGCAGCCCCGGCATAGCCAGCCCGCCGTCAAAGAAGCACAGCATCAGCCAGGGGTTTTCATAGGTTTCGATAAAGGTGGACAGGTTAAACAGGCAGTATACGGCGCGCGCTCCCAAAACGCCCAGCACAATTCCCATAAGGCCGAACACGCGCACCGTGCCCGCGGGCAGCCTGCGGCGATAGCCCAATATGCCCATGGGCACAAGCAGCAAAAGCGCGGCCACAGCGGCGCACAGGCCGTAGGCATGCACAGTCAGCCCCAAAAACGCAAAGCTGGTATCCATGCTCGCTCCTTACTCGCCAATGGCGCTGGCAAAGTAAATAATATCCGTCACGGAGCGCTCGGCCTGAGGCTTATCGTTGTACACCTCGCCGTGGAACGCCAGCGTCGCGCTGTTTCCGCCGTCCAGGTTGTACGCCTGCTTCGCGCCCAGCTGGGCCATGATATCGGCAAACTCCGCCAGCGTCGCGCCCTCGGAACCCTCCGTGCGGCCGTTGACCACCACCAGCGCATAGGTGAGCGGGCCCAGCTGCGCAATGCCCGCGCGCGGGTTCTTTTGATGCGGGTCAAACTGGTAATTTTCCGGAATCTCCTGCTTTTCGCCATCCACCACCAGCGCGGGGCCAAAGAAGAAGCCGTTTACAATCTCATGCTCGGACAGAAACGCCGCCACGCCGTTGGCCTGCCCGTCATGCCCGCGCAGGTAGATATGGAAATCGCCCATTTCGTCAATCAGCAAAAGATCCATGTTCTTGCTGGTTTTTTCGCGGTAGGTTTCCCCCATGCGCACGATGTATCCGGCCTTGGTCTTGGTAAAATAGTCGCCGTTGATGGCTACGATGCCGTTATAGTTAGCGCTGATGGTGCTTGTATGGTTGGTGCTGGAGGAACCGATCTTCTTCCCCGCCACCGCCGTGCGCAGCTGGGAAGGCGTGGCGATTTTCACATAGGCGATAAACACATCGCTGTCGTAGAAACGCTGCTTGTCCATCTCCACGATGATGGTTTCATCCCGGTAGCCGTTTTCGGTAAAGTTTTCACTTTTGGGCGTGCTGCCGGGCGCAAACAAATCCACCGGCAGCGCATCCACGTTCGCGGAGGGCAAAATGTCGCTGAACACGGCGCTGGCTAACACGGCGTAGGGCTTGGGCAGGGCGGCGTCCTCGTCCCATGCGTCCTTCCCGCCGCTCATAGCTTCGTTATAGCGCGCCTGCGCGTCCTCGGTAACCGCGCCCGAAGGAATCAAAAAGGCCAAAGCCGCTACCAATACTGCCAATACCACACTCATCGCAGAAAAAATCGCTTTGCGCATCCGTTTTCTCGTTCCTTTCGTTTCATAGCCCGCGCGAGCCTCGCAGGCGCATAAAAGCAAGTTTATTATACAATAGTCCCCCTTGTTGAGGCAAGTTGCATTTTCATTTGCGTTTCTTCTTCTTATGAAGTATAATACTCACGCTTTTGACATTTCCCAGCGGAAAGGAGCGTGCCCATGAGCGTATCCGCATCCCCCATGGGCGCCCCCGGCTTCACCCTGCGGGGGCAGGTGGTGCGCGGCAAGCGCTTGGGCAGCCGCCTAGGCTTTCCCACCGCCAACATCGCTTACGACCCTCAAAGCCGTGATTGGCCCAGGGAGGGCGTTTACATCGGCGTTGCGGAGGTATTGGGCGAGGGGCGCGGCTATGTGTGCATCTTAAACCAGGGGCGGCACCCCACCGTGCCGGATGGGATGCCCACCGTGGAGGCCCACCTGCTGGGGCATCCGGATCACGACCTGTACGGCAGGCGGCTCATGCTTCGGTATTGCGCCTTTCTCAGGCCGGAAATCACGTTTGACTCGTTGGAGGAGCTGGCTAGGCAGCTGGAGCATGACCGCCTGAGCGCCGTTGCCTGGGCGCGCGAAAACGACCCGCAGCTGCTTTGCGGCATAGACGGCGCCCTGCTTCCCCACTAAGCGGAAAAGGAGCATTCCATGCAGACACAAAACCCGGCATTCCCTGTGCAAACGCAGAACGTTTGCTATCAATACGAGGAAGGCGGCGCCCCCGCGGTGGAGCATGTGAGCCTTGAGATTGAAAAGGGCTCGTTTGTGGCGGTTTTGGGGCATAACGGCAGCGGCAAAAGCACGCTTGCCAAGCTTATGAACGCCCTTTACCTGCCCACGGAGGGGCGCGTGCTGGTATGCGGCCTGGATACCGCCGCCGAGGAGGAGGTCTGGAACGTGCGCCGCCACGCGGGCATGGTGTTCCAGAACCCGGATAACCAGATCGTGGCCAATGTGGTGCGCGAGGACGTGGCCTTTGGCCTGGAAAATCTGGGCGTGCCGCAGGAGGAGATGATCCCCCGCATTGATCAGGCGCTGGCCGCCGTGCGCATGACCGAGCGCGCCAGCTTTGCCCCGCATATGCTCAGCGGCGGGCAAAAGCAGCGCGTGGCCGTTGCGGGCGTTTTGGCCATGCAGCCCGAGGTGATGATTCTGGACGAGGCCACCGCCATGCTGGACCCCTCCGGCCGTACCGACGTGCTGAATACCGTGCGCAACTTGAACCGCGAGCAGGGTATGACGGTCGTATGGATTACCCATTTTATGGAGGAGGCCGCCGTGGCGGACCGCGTAGTGGTGCTGGACAAAGGCCATATCGCGCTGGACGGCACGCCCGCCGAGGTGTTTTCTCACGTGGAGGAAATCAAGGCGCTTGGGCTGGACGTGCCCCCCATGGCCGACCTGGCCATGCAGCTCAACGCGCGCGGCATGGCCCTGCCCGCGGGCGTGCTTACGGTAGCCGATATGGTAAAGGAGCTGAAAAAAGCGCTATGCCCATCCAAGTAGAGCATCTTACCCATACCTATATGCCCGGCAGCCCCTTTGCCGCCACAGCCCTGCATGATGTGAGCCTTACCATTGAGGACGGCGAGTTTATTGGCCTTTTGGGCCATACCGGCAGCGGCAAAACCACGCTGGTGCAGCACTTGAACGGCCTGGTAAAGCCCACCTCCGGCCGCGTGGTGGTGGACGGCCTGGACCTTTCCGAAAAGGGCGTAAGCCTTTTGGAGGTACGCAAAAAGGTGGGGCTGGTATTCCAGTACCCCGAATACCAGCTGTTTGAGGAAACCGTGGCCAAGGATATCGCCTTTGGCCCCAAAAACATGGGACTGCCGGATGAAGAGATCGACCGGCGCGTGCGCGGCGCCATGCAGCGCGTCGGCCTGGACTATGAAACCACGGCGGAGCGCTCGCCCTTTGAGCTCAGCGGCGGGCAGATGCGCCGCGTAGCCATCGCGGGCGTTTTGGCCATGCAGCCCAAGGTGCTCATTTTGGACGAGCCCACCGCAGGCCTCGACCCCGCCGGGCGGCGCAGCATCCTTGCCATGATCCGGGAGCTGCACGCGGCGGGCGGCCTAACCGTCGTCATGGTCAGCCACAGCATGGACGATATTTCCACCCTCGCCACGCGCCTTGTGGTGATGAGCCATGGCAAGCTGGTGATGAGCGGCGCCCCGCGCGAGGTGTTTACCCAGCAGGATACCCTGCGCTCCATCGGGCTGGGCGTGCCGCAGGCGGCGGAGCTTACCCATGCGCTGATTGCCGAGGGCTTTTCCCTGCCGGATGATTTGTACACGCTTTCCCAGGTGCGCGACGCTATCCTCCGGCTGGCCGGAAAGGAGGACGCCTGATGCTCAGAGATATCACCCTCGGCCAGTATATGCCTGGCGATACGGTCGTTCATCGCTTGGACCCCCGTACAAAAATCATCCTCACCATTTTCTATATCGCAATCATCTTCTGCGTTACCAGCCCGTTATGGTACATTATCCCCTTGGGGTACCTGCTGGCGGTATCCAAGCTGTCCGGGCTTACGCCCAAGCGGCTTTTAAAATCCGTTAAGCCGCTGCGCTTCCTGTTGATTTTAACCTTTCTTCTCAACCTGTTTTTTTCCAGCGGCACAACCGTTTGGATTCACTGGGGCTTCCTGCGCGTAACCCGGGAGGGCTTCACCACGGCGGTGCATTTCAGCATGAGGCTGATCTTCCTGGTGGCGGGCACGTCCATCCTCACGCTTACCACCTCGCCCGTCGCCCTCAGCGATGGCATCGAGATGCTTTTAAGGCCGCTCAAGGCGATTCATTTCCCCGCCCATGAGCTGGCAATGATGATGACCATCGCCCTGCGTTTCATCCCCACGCTCATTGAGGAAGCCGATAAGATCATGAAAGCCCAGATGGCGCGCGGGGCCGATTTTGAAAGCGGCAACCTTATCAAGCGCGCCAAGGCGATGATTCCGCTGCTGGTGCCGCTGTTTGTAAGCGCGTTCCGCCGCGCGGGCGACCTGGCCATGGCCATGGAGGCGCGCTGCTATCATGGCGGCGAGGGCCGCACCCGCCTGCGCGTGCTTAAGTATACCAAAAATGACGCGTATGCGCTGCTTGTTACCATCGGTACGCTGGCGGTCACCATTCTTTGCGGGATGTGGGTCAAATGAGCCGGCTTGCGCCCATCATCCGGGAAGCGCCGCAGGAAGGCACGCACCGCGTTTTGCTCACCATCAGCTATGACGGCACCGCCTACGCGGGCTGGCAGCTTCAGGAAAACGCGGTGGCTGTGCAGCAGCGCGTGGAAGAAGCGCTTTTCAAGCTCACCGGCGAAGCCATCCGCGTAACGGGGGCAAGCCGCACCGACGCGGGCGTGCATGCCATGGGCCAGCGGGCGCATTTTGATACCTTCAGCCATATTCCGCCAGAGAAATACCCTTTTGCGCTCAACACCTGCCTGCCGCGCGATATCCGCGTGCTGGCCGGCCGCGCTGTACCGTCCGATTTTCACGCGCGTTTTGACGCGCGCGGCAAGCGCTATACCTACCGCATTCACAACGCGCCGCATGCCAGCGCGCTTCTGCGCGACCTCACCGCCCACGTGCCCCAGGCGCTGGATGTGGAGCGCATGCGCCAAAGCCTGCAATGCCTGCTGGGCACGCATGACTTTGTGGCCTTCCAGGCCTCGGGCGGCACGGCCAAAACCACCGTCCGCACGTTGGAAGAGGCTAGCCTTGCCCAGAGCGGCAGCATGCTTACCCTCACCGTGCGCGGCAACGCGTTTCTGTACAACATGGTTCGCATCATTGCGGGCACCATGCTGGATATTGGCATGGGCCGCCTGGACGCCGGCGCCTTCCAGCGCGCGCTGGACACCGGCGATCGTTTGGCCCTGGGCGTTACCGCGCCGGCCTGCGGTTTGGAATTAACCCAAGTGGAATATGAGGGCGAATAGCAGGAATTTCCCTTTTTAGGCCGAAGATAGTAAACGCGGCCTGAATACGGCCGCAGGATACAGAAAGCGAGTGACCACTCCATGAGCAATTACGTACTTAGCTGCTGCTCCACCGCCGACCTCAGCGAGCAGCACTTCCAATCGCGGGACATCCATTACGTCTGCTTCCACTACATGCTTGACGGCGTGATGTACGACGATGATCTTGGCAAATCCATGCCCTTTGACACCTTCTATCAGGCCATGGCCAACGGCGCGGAAACCCGCACCTCCCAAGTGAACGCGGATGAGTTTGTAAGCTACTTCACCCCGTTTCTGGAGCAGGGGCTGGACATCCTGCACGTGAGCCTGTCCAGCGGCATTTCCGGCGTGAGCAACTCCGCCCTAATCGCCCGGGACGAGCTCAAGGCCAAGTACCCTGAGCGCTCCATTTACATTGTGGATTCCCTGGGCGCGTCCTCCGGCTACGGCCTGCTTATGGACAAGCTGGCCGACCTGCGCGACCAAGGGAAAACGGTGGAGGAAGCGTATCATTGGGCGGAAAGCAACAAGCTCAAGCTGCATCACTGGTTTTTCTCCACGGATTTAACCTTCTATGTGAAGGGCGGGCGCATCTCCAAGGCCAGCGGCTGGTTTGGCACGGTGCTTAGGATATGCCCCTGCTTAACATGGATGATCTGGGCCGCCTGATTCCCCGCTTCAAAATTCGCGGCAAGAGCAAGGTCATTCGCGAAATTGTAAACCAAATGGCCGAGCACGCGCAGGATGGGCTGGATTACAGCGGCAAGTGCTATATTTCCAACTCCGATTGCCTGGAGGACGCGCAGGCCGTGGCCCGCTTGGTAGAGGAACGCTTCCCCAAGCTGAATGGCAAGGTGGAGATTTATAGCGTGGGCACCACCATCGGCAGCCATACCGGCCCGGGCACGGTTGCGCTGTTTTTCTGGGGCGACCAGCGCGTGCGCTGACGCAGGCGCAGAAAGTGCCAAAAAAAGGGCTTCCCACTCGTTTGGGAAGCCCTCTTTTTTGGCTGTGTCATTGCCCTTACGCGGCGTCCTCCAGGCTTTTGAGCACCTTGAGCACGCCCTCGTCATCCCCTGGATATACAAGCACAAAGCGCAATCCAAACCGGGCGGCATGCCCATATTTCTCCTCGTCAACGCGCCCGCAAAGGTAATCCGCGCGGTTGCTCTCGTCAAAGTAAACAAGGATTTCTTCCCCGTCCACCATCAGCCTGTGCCACACGCTCGCGTTATAAATTGGCACGTCGCGCCCAGGGTCGCTTTCCTCCAGCTTTGAAAGCGCGCACGCATACCCGGCGTTTTCAAAGCGGCCGATCAGCTTTGCATATAGCTTTTCCTCGCTGGGGTTTTGCTTGCAGCCGCTAAGCGCGCATAGCGCCAACACCGCCAGCGCAAGAAGGGCCAGTTTCTTTCGCATTTTGATACTCTCCTTCCGCGCCTGTTCTTTGCTTTGCGTTTCCTGGCCGGGTGTGCTACAATAGCTGTATTCCATATCGGGAGGGGGTTTTGCTGTGCGCTGTGGCTGCCCGCATTGCGAAACATATATGATTCAATCCGAAACCGAACGCATGGCCTGCGTTTGCCCCGAATGCGGCTATCGCTGCAACGCCTGCCTGGGCACAAACACCGTTATTTCCCGCGAGCAGCTTGCGGCTCTCAAGGATACCGACTGGTTCGCCCCGTGCTTCCATAGCCCCGTCAGGGACGAGGAGAACCCCTCATAGCACGCCCAAATGCTCCAGCAGGATTTTGACGCCGATGAGCACCAGCACCGCTCCGCCTGTGATTTCCGCCTTTTTTTGAAAGCGGTTGCCAAAGCGGTTGCCAATGATCACGCCAAGCAGGGAAAGCCCGAATGTAATACTGGCGATCAAAAGCACTGCCGGGAGGATATCCATCTGCAAAAAGGCAAAGGTAATGCCCACAGCCAGCGCGTCGATGCTGGTGGCCACCGCCATGATGAACAATTCCCTGATATCCAGGCGCTGATCCATTTCGCAGGCCGCGCCTTCATCGGTTTCATGCAGCGCGTCCCAAATCATTTTGCCGCCGATATAGGCAAGCAGCACAAAGGCAACCCAATGGTCTACCGGCATAACGTACATGGCAAATTGCGTGCCCAAAAACCAGCCGATCAGCGGCATAATCCCCTGAAAAACACCAAAGAACAGCGCAATAACCAATGCATGTCCATAATTGATGCGCCTCATGCCCAATCCTTTACACAGCGCCACCGCAAAAGCGTCCATCGAAAGGCCAATGGCAATGAGTACCAGTTCCATGCCGCTACGCACCTCCGCTTGTTTCGCCCCATTTACATGGAATCTTATTCTATCCTATCGCCCGTTTGCTGTCAACATGACGGCGGCGCGACTTGCCTTTGAACGGATGGTTGTTTTTCTTCCCAAAATATGCTACGATTACGAAAAGGAGGTCTTTTTATGAATATCCATGAATCCGCCGAGGATTATCTCGAGGCTATTTTGATGCTTTGCCAGGAGAACGGCTCCGCCCGTTCGGTGGATATTGCCGCGCGGCTCAACGTTACCAAGCCCTCCGTAAGCTTTGCCATGAAACGCCTGCGTGAAAACGGCTATATTTTGATGGGCGACGATAACCGCATCACCCTTACCGAGCGCGGCGAAGCCATTGCCAAGCCAATCCTTGAACGCCACAACCTGCTTTCCAGCTTTTTGATCCGCCTTGGCGTCAGCGAGGAGGTAGCGCTAGCCGACGCCTGCAAAATTGAGCACGACCTGAGCGACGAAACCTTCGCCGCCATTCGCCGCCACGTAGAAAAATATTCCTGACCGCCGGATAGGCGGCAGCCTTTGGGCTTCTTTGCGGATGGCCTTTTGCGGCCGTCCGCTTTTTCGTTCAAACAATTCCTAACTGCGCCTGGGTTTTCCCCATTGCCTCATTCTTCATCCAACGCGATTGCTTTTCCCAGCTCATCGCATATCCCGGCAAAGGGCCTGGGCGGCGGCTGGTTCCCGCAATGCTCTCCAATATGCTTTTCCATCCAAACCATATCGTACCAGCGGCCAAACTTGTACCCGCACTGCCGGAACCGCCCCACCCAGCGATAGCCCATGTGCGCATGGAATTCCACGCTGTTTTTGGTCAAATAAGCGTCCTCCGTTTCAGGATATGCGATGCACGCGTTCATATTCAGGATTCCCTGCTTCCTCAACACGTTCTCCAGCGCCCGGTGCAGCCTTCCGCCAACGCCCTTCCCCTTCGCCTCCCAATCCACATAAATGGAGGTTTCAACAGCCCAATCATAAGCCGCGCGCGCATGGAAGCAGCCCGCATAGGCATAGCCAAGGAGTTTCCCATCCTGCTCCGCCGCCAGATAGGGGTATTTGCGCAGCGTGCTTGCGATTCGCTGCGCAAACTCGTTTACGGAAGGCACGTCATATTCAAAGGTAATCGCCGTTTGGGTTACGTAAGGCGCATAAATGCTTAGCAGGCGCTCCGCGTCGGCGGGCGTTACGATTCGAATGTTCATAGCGCAGCTCCTTTTGTATTGCAGGCCGTTAACGGCCTGCTTTTTTATCATTCATCCAGCTCGGCCAGCGCGGCTTCCACGGCCTGGCGCGCCTCCTCATAGCTATATCCCCTGCGCGCCATGGCGGCCAGCAGCTTGCCCATGGCCTTGCGCCGGTCCGGCTCTTTGCCATAGCGGCGCAAAAGCTTTGCCGCCAGCGCGGCCGCCGCCGCGCCGCCCTCATCGCCGTCCAGCTCTTCAAGCGCCTGCTCGCACAGCTCCCGGGAAATCCCCTTGCGCCGCAGCTCCTGCAAAATGCGGCTTTTGCCCATCTGCCGCCTGGCGCAGGAGGCGGCCCATTCGCGCGCAAAGGCCCTGTCGTCCAGCAGCTTCTCCTTTTCCAGCTTGTATTCCACCATTTCAATCGTATCGTCCATATAGCGGCGCAGGCGCAGCTTCTGGCGGATTTCGCCGCTGGCGCGCGCCCGCGCGGCCAGCAGGCTCACGGCATAGTTAAGCGCCTCGGGATATTGCCGGGGCAGCAGCCAGGCTTTAAGCGCCTCCACATCCTCCTCATCGCCAACGGCAATGGACGCGTGCTCGCGCCAGGCGGCCCGGCCAAACCACAATGCCTCGCCGCCTTCAAAGGTCACAAGCGCGCCGCGCCTATCCTCCGTAATTTCGCGTACCGTATCCTTCATCGGTTCATGCACCCCGTTAGTTCATCAACTGTGCGATCAAATCACGGTTTATCAGGGCCAAATGCCCAATGCGCTGCTCGCTGCAGCCGCTGTTGAGCAAGGCAAAGCCGCAGCCCCGTTCGTCAAAAAATACGCCGTTTACCGCGCCGTAGGCAAAGCCCTGATGGCCCCAAAGGGCGCGGCCGCATATGCGGCTGTCCTCCAAGCACAAAAGCCCCATGCCATGCCGCATGCGCACGGCCTGATCCGGCCAGCCGGCGATTGGCGCGCGCATTTGCGCCAGGCTTTGCGCATCCAAAAAGCCGTCCGCGCCCGCAGCGGCTGCCGCCGCCAGGCGCGCCAGCTCTGGCGCGGATAGGAACAGCCCGCCTGAAGCCAGCAGATAGTGGCGCTGCGGGTCTGGCTCGCACAGGGGCGCGGCCCCGCGGATGCGCGCGGAAGCGTCAAAGGCGCGGCCCATAGGCAGCACGCGATAGGCGTCCGCCGTTTCCCGAGCGTTCAGCGTTGAAAGGTCAAACGTCGCCCGCACGCCAAGCGGCGCAAACAGCTCCCGCTGCGCAAGCGTTTCAAAGCTCACGCCAAAGCGCCTCTCCAGCAGGCAGGCCACCATGCCCGCCGCTAAATTGCTGTAACAGAAGCCAGCGCCAGGAAGCGTTTTGCGAAACGCTTCGCCATCCCGCAGCAAATCTTCAAGCGGCGTTTTCTTCTCAAAGGCCGCAAAATAGGCCGGCGAATCCACGATGCTGGAGGTATGGGACAATAGCATGCCCAGCGTAATGGGCGCGTGCGGATAATAGGGGTTGCGTATCGCATACCCCGCCAGCTCGGAAATATCCTCCTTCACATGCAGCCTGCCAAGCGTTTGCAGCCGGAACACCAACAGCGCGCTCGCCATTTTGGCTATGGAAGCCGTGCGGAATACCGTATCCGGCGTTACAGGGCGCTTTTCGGGCTCCAGCGCCGCATAGCCCGCGGTAATGCATTCCGTCAAACGGCCGTTTTCAAAGCGCTGGATACACGCCCCAACGGCGCGCCTTTTCAGAAGCGCCCGGCCAACCTTTTCAGCGGACGCGCCTCCGCTGGCCTTGCTCCACAGGCAGCGCTTGCCCAGCACCGGCAGGGCAAGCCCATATAGCGTGTTTTTGAAGGTTCCTACCGGCATACGCTGGCTCCTCCCATCATTCGTGCGGCATTTCCCTATCGTTTTGGCACAGCGCGGCTACATATACCGGCAGGCTCAAGCTGCACAGCAGCGTGTGCAGGTGCGCGGCAAAGCCCGCGGAAAGCGGCCCTCCCAGCCAGGCGGCCAGCAGCCCCAGGCCATCCAGCGCGGCTGCAAAGCCCAGCAGCCATACCGGCGCGCCTCCGCGCCGCGTCAGCCACAGCGCGGCTGCCAGCGGCGCGGCCCATAACAGGGCGTACAAGCCGTACCTTTCCAGGCAGGCCCAGCGTGCCAGCCAGGCAATCAGGCAGCCAACCGCAATGGCGAACCAGCGCTTATCGCCCCGGCTCGCCCACCGCAGGAGCGCGCCCGCCGCCAGCGCGCACAGCGCCAGGCTTAGGTACTGCGATACGCGCAGGCCTCCCAGATACAGGCTATCCTCGCGCAGCTGCTCAATGATAAATCGCCCGCTGCCATAGATAAGCAAATACCAGCAAAACAAGCCGCCCGCCCTGCGCTGGCGCTTTCGGATAAGCCACAGCGCCAAAAAGCCAGCCAGGTTCCATAGCGATTCGTAAAAGAAGGTAGCCATGTGCCATACGTATCCGCCGTTGGAGGGAATCAGCACGCCAATGGGAAAAAACTGAAACTGCGGGTTGCCGATCTGGGGCCCATACGCCTCCATATTAAAATAGTTGCCCCACCGGCCAATGGCTTGCGCCAGCAGCAGCCCCGGCGCTACGATATCCGCAAGCCGGAGAAACGAAAGCTTCTTGCGCCTGGCATATGCCCACGCCCCAAGCGCTCCGCCAAGCACCCCGCCATAAATGGCGATGCCCCCCTGCCAAATATACAGGATGGAAATGGGGTTGCGGCGAAAGAGCTCCCAGCTCATGACCACATAATACAGCCTAGCCCCAATGATTCCGCACGGCACTACAACAAGCGCCAGGTCAATCGCCGTATCCCTGGGCAGACCTAGCCTTTTTTCCTCACGCTCCGCAAGGCAAATGGCTAAAAGAATTCCCGCTACAATCAGCACGCTGTACCAAGGCACGCCGCCGATAATGGTGCGGCTGTATGGAATTGCCAATCTATTTCCTGCCTCCCAAAAGCCGTTTCAAAAGCAAGCTTTCTCCCTTATTTTAAACCCATTTATCCCTTTTTAACCCTCGCGCGTTCCTTCCTGTTCAGTACAAGCCACCATCCCATTCCAAGTACGAAGGCTAGCAGGCTGATCATTCCGCCCATTTGAAGGCCATAAGGAACAAATCGCAGGGTTATTTCATGGCTGCCCTCAGGCAGATTTACCGCCAGCAATGTATGATAGCGCATCGTCGTATCCTGCGCTTCTCCGTCCACCCATACCTTCCAGCCCGCGTCGTATGGAAGCGTTAGCAAAAGCTGCGAATGCTCCGCATCCGCCGTGGCGTTGAGATGGAAAACAGAATCCGCCTCGCTGCGAACCTCGCAGGCATGCTTTGCCAGCGTGTGCATCGCCTGTTCAAAAACCTCGTCGTTTACAACGGCGAGATGGAAGAATGTTTCCTGGGTATCTCCCACAAAAATATCCATCTCCACTTCGGCCTCCGCCTGCGGAAGCATCACGCAGCCAGCAAACCGTTCATGGTTTTCCATGCCGGAGCCATTTAAGGAAAACCACGTGCCGGAGGAATGAAAGTAAAACGCCGCGTCATCCGTAGTGGAAAAGCGAACATGGAGCATATCCCCTTGACGCGCCTGCTCTTTTATTTCCGCCAATTCCAAAGCCTTAACCTCGTATCCAAGCCAATCGGACAGCAGCGCATTCTGGTTGATAAAGGGATTCTCGCTGGCAAGGGGATCCTGCGTTTGCTTTTCCGGCACCATTACCGCTATGGGCAAGGCATAGGGGTTTTCATAGGCTACAATCTCCCCTTCCCGCCACAGCGGCCAGTACCCCGCATATGGCGTTTGCGCAAGGGAGGCCCCCTCCCGCCACAGCAAGAAACGCACGCCCAACAGGCTCTCCGCCACAGGGGTCAGGCCATTCGCGTTATCAAACCGCATATACAGCTGGCGCTGCCCCATTTTTGAGAAAAAACCCGCCAAATTTTCCTGCACATCCGAGCTATAATGGCTAAGGCCTGCATACCCATATTGGAGCGCATCGTTTTCATTGCGCGCGTCATTGGTTTCGATTCTGTAAACGCCGTCTGCCTGCGTAAGGCGTTCAAACAACGGCTGCTTTTCCGCAAGCTCCTGACAGTAGGCGCTCATTCGGAAGCCATCCACTTCTTCCAGTCTATGGATGGAAAAATAGCCGTTCGCAACAAGGCACGCCGCCTGCAAGGCGCATAATCCCGCAAACGCAAAAGCCCGGCGGCGGCGTCCGGCGGCGCGCAGCGCAACAATAAGAACGCAGGATAACAGAAAGCACGCCACATCAAAGCAAACGGTTTCAGAAGCTAAGTACGTTGGCAAGCTCTGAAAAAGAATACAGCATCCTACAAAAAAAGCGCCGGCCAAAGCAACCATTCTTCTTGCAAAGACGTGCCGTTCCATCTCATGGATTTTCTGAAATGCAAAAGCAGCTAATCCACACAGCAGAAAAGAAAATATAAACGAAAAGCGCGCGGGCATGCCGTTGGGGGATTCAAACCCATGCCATAACGAATAGAGCGCATCATTTTGAAAGCTGATCAGAAATATAAGCACAAACCCGGCCGCGCAAACACGTTTCTTCAATGGAATGGCGCTGTTCAAAAAAAAGCTGAACGCCAGCGCCAGCACGGGGATGCCCACATACATTGCGGGAAGCCCACTCGTGCGCACCTGGCCATAATCCACCGCGCCTGTAAAGAGCTTTGTAGCCAGCTCAATCATGGGAAAGCGGCGAGCCATTGAAAGCTCTTGCAAACTGAACACGGAATAGCCCTGCCGAAGGGCATAAAATGCCGGAACCAGCATAACCGCCGCCAGGCCTCCCGCCAGCAAAGAAGCGCCTGCAAAACGCATGGCGGCAGCCCAAAAGCGAACCCTGCCCTTTTCCAGCGCACATACATATACAAAATATAGCGCCGAAAACAAGCAAAGCATGTAGCCAATATAGTAATTGCTCCATAGCGCCATAGCCAGGGAGATAAGATAGCGAAACGATTGTTTCCGGCTCACAATATCCTCAATTCCCCAAGCAATCAAAGGCAGGAGTACAATGCCGTCCAGCCACATAATATCCCAAAAATAGCAGGCCACAAAGCCCATTAGCACGTAGGTTGTGGAAAACAGCCGCGCCTTGGGGCCCATTTGGCGCCCCAGCCCAAAATACGCCATAGAGCTTAAGCCGCACAGCCCTATTTTCAGCAAAACGATACATGCGAAGGCATTTGGCATTTCTGTTTCAGGAAATAGCGCCAGCAGTACGTTGATAGGCGACGCCAAATAGTACGACACCAGCCCTACCATGCTGCCTCCCAGCGTGCGGGAGAGCGTATAAAAAGGGTCCGCCTGGCCCAAAAGCACCCGCCGCCAAGCAGCCAAAAAGCTTATGTACTGCCCTTCCGCATCCCACAAAAGCAGCGAACGATCCCCAAAAGGAAAAACGCCGCATAACGCCATAATCACTATAAACAGTGAAACCGGCAGCAAAAAGGCCTCCGCCAGGCATGCCGCCTTCCTTTTTCGCGTCAACGTAATGCTCATTCCTCTCGGCAACAGATTTGCTGCATCATTCATGGAAGATTATAGCATGGCCGTCTTTGAAACGCAAGGACGCCGCCGCTTCCAACCACTCCAGTTGTATATTCGCGCTTCAAGGCGGTTTTTACGCAAAGCATCTGCGCTCCTGTGTCAAAGCTGGCAAGTTCTTTCTCGCGTTGCATGCGTTTGGAAACAGTACAAGGAACGCCCGTTCTCCATGGCTGTTTCCATACATTTCAAATTTGGCGTCAAAATTTGCCCTGCATATGCCCATTCCAAACCAGATATTCCAAAATTAAAGATTTTCATATTGAAATCTTTCCAATTCCCGTGTATACTAAATCAGTTAAGAGGAAGGATGAGCATTGGGGAGGGATTCCGCCGGTGATTCGTCCTCACCAAATGAACGAGGAGGAAAAAAGACCCTATGACGAAGTATGTATACCTGTTCAAAGAGGGTAACGCCAACATGCGCGAGCTGCTTGGCGGCAAGGGCGCCAACCTGGCTGAAATGACCAACCTTGGCATGCCCGTTCCCCAGGGCTTCACCGTTACTACCGAGGCCTGCACCCGCTACTACACGGATGGCAAGGTCATCGGCCAGGATATCGTCGATCAGATTCTTGCCGCGATGAAGGAAACCGAGAAGATTGCCGGCAAAAAGTTTGGCGATGAGGAGAACCCCTTCCTTGTATCCGTGCGTTCCGGCGCCCGCGCCTCCATGCCGGGTATGATGGATACCATCCTCAACCTGGGCCTGACGGACAAGGCCGTTGTTGGCCTGGCAAAGCTCACGAACAACGAGCACTTCGCCTATGACGCCTACCGCCGCTTTATCGCCATGTTCTCCGACGTGGTTATGGAGATTCCCAAGAGCGAGTTTGAAGCCGTTCTGGACGAGTTCAAGGAGAAGAAGAACGTTAAGTTTGACCGCGACCTGACCGCCGGGGACCTGAAAGAAGTCGTGGCGCGCTTCAAGGAAATCTACAAAAAGCATATGGGCGTCGATTTCCCGCAGGATCCCACCACGCAGCTGATGGAGGCCGTAAAGGCCGTGTTCCGCAGCTGGGACAACCCCCGCGCCATCTACTACCGCCGCATGAACGACATCCCCGGCGACTGGGGCACCGCCGTTAACGTGCAGAGCATGGTGTTTGGCAATATGGGCGAAACCTCCGGCACCGGCGTTGCCTTTACCCGCAACCCCTCCACCGGCGAAAAGAAGCTCTACGGCGAGTACCTGCTCAACGCGCAGGGCGAGGATGTTGTGGCCGGCATCCGCACGCCCGAACCCATCTCCCACCTGCAGGAGCAGATGCCCGAGGTGTACCAGCAGTTCATTGATATCGCCGGCAAGCTGGAAGCCCATTACCGCGATATGCAGGATATGGAGTACACCATCGAGCGCGGCAAGCTGTACATGCTGCAAACCCGTAACGGCAAGCGCACCGCCGCCGCCGCTTTGAAGATTGCCGTAGACCTGGTGGACGAAGGCGTTTTGAGCGAGGAAGAGGCCGTTTTGAAGGTGGAGCCCAAGCAGCTTGATAGCCTGCTGCATCCCAACTTTGACGCCGCCGCCCTGAAGGCCGCCACCGTTATTGCCAAGGGCTTGCCCGCCTCCCCCGGCGCCGCTACCGGCGGTATCTACTTCACTGCCGACGAGGCTGCCGAGCATGGCAAGAATAAGGAAAAGGTCATCCTTGTGCGCCGCGAAACCACGCCTGAGGATATCGAGGGCATGGACTTCTCCCAGGGCATTCTGACCGTATTTGGCGGCATGACCTCCCACGCGGCTGTTGTTGCCCGCGGCATGGGCCGCGCGGCGGTGGTTGGCTGCGGCGAGCTGAAGATTAACGAGGAAGAAAAGACCCTGACCGTTGGCGGCAAAACCTATCACGAGGGCGATTTCATCTCCCTGGACGGCTCCACCGGCAACGTATACGACGGCCAGATCGCTACCGTAGAGGCTGCGATTTCTGGCGATTTCGCCCGCTTCATGAGCTGGGCGGACAAGGCCCGCACCCTCACCGTGCGCACCAATGCCGATAATCCGCGCGACACCAAGCAGGCTGTGGCCTTTGGCGCGGAGGGCATCGGCCTGTGCCGTACCGAGCACATGTTCTTCGAGGCGGACCGCATCGCGGCTGTGCGCGAGATGATCCTTTCCGATACCAAGGAGCAGCGCGAAAAGGCGCTGGCGAAGATCCTGCCCATGCAGCAGGGCGACTTTGAAGCCATGTACAAGGCTTTGGAGGGCCGGCCCATGACCGTGCGTTATCTGGATCCCCCGCTGCATGAGTTCGTGCCCCATGTGGACATGACCGAGGAAATCGAGGGCCTGGCAAAGAACCTTGGCATCAGCACCGAGGAAGTTATCCACAAGATCAACGCCCTGCACGAGTCCAACCCCATGATGGGCCATCGCGGCTGCCGCCTGGCCGTAACCTATCCTGAAATTGCCGAGATGCAAACCCGCGCCGTATTGCAGGCCGCCATCAAGGTAAAGAAGGAATGCGGCTACGACATCGTGCCTGAAATCATGATCCCGCTGGTTGGCTCCAAGAAGGAGCTGGCGTTCGTAAAGGCCATCGTGGTGGAAACCGCCAAGAAGGTCTTTGCCGAGCAGGGCATGGAGCTTGACTACCATGTAGGCACCATGATTGAAATCCCGCGCGCCGCCGTCACCGCCGATGAGATCGCCGAGGAGGCCGAATTCTTCTCCTTCGGCACCAACGACCTCACCCAGATGACCTTCGGCTTCAGCCGTGACGACGCCGGCAAGTTTCTGGGCGCTTACTACGATAATAAGATCTTTGAAAGCGATCCCTTCGCCCGCCTGGATCAGGACGGCGTAGGCAAGCTGGTGAAGATGGCCGCCAAGCTGGGCCGTGAAACCCGTCCCAACATCAAGCTGGGTATCTGCGGCGAGCACGGCGGCGATCCGTCCACCATCGAGTTCTGCCACAATGTAGGCCTCAACTACGTGAGCTGCTCGCCCTTCCGCGTGCCGATCGCGCGCCTGGCCGCAGCCCATGCCGCTATCAAGGCCAAGGCTGCCAAGTAACGTTTCATCACCGTACAAAAGGGGAACCGCGTAATTGCCGGTTCCCCTTTCTGCTGCCCCAATGCGTTTGCCATGCAATTTACCCCTGCCGGGCGCATATCCTTTCCCAAATGTTTTTGGGGAGATGGTACAGTGCATCCGCACATTCAGGAACGATGCATACGCATTGGCCAATACATTGCCGATACGGGCGCTACTGTGCGCGATGCGGCAAAGCACTTTGGCGTGAGCAAATCCTCCGTTCACAAGGACATGGACGAACGCCTGCCGCAGCTGAACCAAACGCTGTACCGCCATGTGCGAAACGTGCTTGCGTACAACAAGTCCGTCCGTCACCTGCGCGGGGGCGAGGCCACGCGGCGCAAATACCGGGGCTGAGGCAGGGCTTTATACCATCTCAAGCAGGATTTGTCTTTCCTTCGGCGAATATGATTGTAACAGGCGCATGCGCTTATTTTGCTGTGCCCTAAACCAGTGGAAAAGGAGTATGGCAGAATGGCAAGCATCAGCGATATCGGGATCGATCTTGGCACCTCGCAAATCCTGATCTACATGAAGGGCAAGGGCATCGTGCTGCGCGAGCCCACCGTTGTGGCTATCGACCGCGACACGCGCGATATCCTGGCCTTTGGCGAGGAAGCCAAGCGCATGATCGGCCGCACGCCCGGCAACATCCTGGCAATCCGTCCCCTGCGCGACGCCACCATTTCAGATTATGAGCTGGTTAGCTTTATGCTGAAGGGCTTTGTGCTCAAGGCTATCGGCAAGCATATGTTCGCGCGCCCCCGCGCCATTCTGGCCCTGCCCACGGCGGTTAACGAGATGGAAAAGCGCTCGTTGATTTCCACGATGTTTGACGCGGGCATGCGCCGCACGCAGCTTTTGAACCGTTCCCTGGCCGCCGCCCTAGGCGCGGGCCTGCCCATGGACGAGGCCTATGGCACCATGATTGTGGATATCAGCGCCGGGGTAAGCGATATAGCGGTGCTTTCCTTCGGCAAGGTGATCGTAAGCGATTGCGCCAAAACCGGCGGCGACCGCTTTGACGACGCGATTATCCGCCACCTGCGGCGCAAGCATAACCTGCTGATTGGCGAGCGCACGGCCGAGGAGCTAAAGCTTAACATCGGCTCCGCTATCCCCCGCTCCGAACAGCTGTACATGGAGGTAACGGGCCGCAACCTTATCACAGGCCTGCCCAAAACCATGCGAATCACCAGCGACGATATCACCGAGGCCATAGACGAACCGTTGCAGCAGCTCATAGAAAGCATTCACGGCGTGCTTGAGCACACGCCGGCGGAATTGGCGGCGGATATCTTTGAATACGGCATTCTGCTTTCAGGCGGCGGCGCGGAAATGTTTGGCCTGTGCGAAGCCATTGCGGATGCGCTCAAGGTTCCCTGCTCCTGCGCCGAGGATCCGCAAACCAACGTGGTTATGGGCTGCGGCCGCGCGCTGGAAAACATGCATGACCTTGGCCAATTCCTGGATGATGGCCGCAAGCGCCTGATGGGGCGCTAATCCCCTCTTTCACAAAGGGAGGCTATCTTCCCTTGCCAACCGATCTTCTGCTTATCCTCTACACCGTCTTTGTTGGGCTGGGCGTGCCGGACGCGTGATTTGGCACAGCCTGGCCCGTGCTTTATGTAGAGCTTCATCTGCCGCTGGCCGACGCCAGCGATGTAACGCTGCGTATCAACGCCTACGCCATGGCTTATCCTTGCGCTGCCGGCAGCCACAGCCTGGGCCACGCTGCGGCTGCCCGGGATGCTTGGTAAGCGCTAACCGCAAAACGGCTGCCACAGCGCCCTTCCAGGGCTGTGGCAGCCGTTTTGCTATGGGATTGAATTACTCCTCCACCCCGCGCAAGCGCAGCTCGTCGCGCACATAGCCCGCCAAAATCGCCACAATACGCGCATTGCGCCCGCCATGGGCAACAATCACGTCCGCCAGCTCGATATAGTTGCGAATATGCTTGTCATACATGGGCTTTACCGTTGTTAAGTACTGCACGGAAATATTCTCAATGCTGCGTCCGCGCTCGTTGATATCGCGCGTAATGCGGCGCAAAAGGCAGATATCGGGCTCCACGCTCATATACAGCTTTAAAAACATAAGCTCGCAAAGCCGCTCGTCATAAAACACGTGGATGCCTTCAATAATCAGCACATCCGGCGGATAAATCAGCTCATCGGAATCGTCGCGGCGATGCTGGGCATAATCATAACGCTTGCGGGTGATGGGCTTGCCATCCAAAAGCAGCTTCATATCCTCCAAAAACAGATCGTGGTCAAAAATCTCCGGTTCATCGTAATTGAGCTGTGAGCGCTCCTCAAACGTAAGGCTGGGATGATCCCGATAATAGCAATCGTGGTTAATCACAGTACAGCCCTTGCCTATGGCTTGGCACAGCTCCTCCGCCAGCGTGCTTTTGCCGCTACCGCTGGCCCCGCAGATCCCGATTACGATCATGCCCGTCCATCGCCTTTCGGTATTTTCTAATACGATATCAAACCATGCAGGGCCTGTCAAGCCAAAAACCGTGAAAAGCGACATTTTTTGCGGGCGGGCCCGGCGCTGCCGCCTTGCATTTTACCGCTAAATCCGATATGATAAGAAGGTCGTATTCCGTAGAGTTGGAGGGGTTTTTTTGCACGAGGACCGTCTTTCCCATATCCGCAATTTTTGCATCATCGCCCATATCGACCACGGCAAAAGCACCCTGGCCGACCGTCTGTTGGAAATGACGGGCGTTTTTGAGCAGCGGCAGATGGTGGATCAAATTTTGGATTCCATGGAGCTGGAGCGCGAGCGAGGCATCACCATCAAATCCAAGGCGGTGCGCATGCAATATACCGCCAAGGACGGCGAAACCTACACCCTGAACCTGATCGACACCCCCGGCCATGTGGATTTCAGCTACGAGGTTAGCCGCGCGCTGGCCGCGTGCGAAGGCGCGTTGCTGGTGGTGGACGCCACGCAGGGAATTGAGGCGCAAACGCTGGCCAATGTGTATATGGCGCTGGAGCACGATTTGGAAACCGTGCCCGTTATCAATAAAATCGACCTGCCTTCCGCTAGGCCCGAGGAGGTTAAGCAGGAAATTGAGGATGTGATCGGGCTGGACGCCTCTGAAGCACCGCTAATTTCGGCCAAAACCGGCCAGAATTGCGAGGATGTGCTGGAAGCCATCGTCAAGCATATTCCCGCTCCCAAGGGCGATGAAGCCGCGCCCCTGCAAGCCCTGATCTTTGACGCGTTATATGATAATTACAAGGGCGCCATCTGCTTTGTGCGCGTGATGCATGGTACCGTAAAGCCCGGCATGCGCATGCGCCTGATGCAGACCGGCAGCGAGTTTGATATCGTGGAGGTGGGCACCTTCCGGCCCGGCTACGCGCCCTGCGCCGCCCTTTATCCCGGCGACGTAGGCTACATCTCCGCCTCCATCAAGGACGTTGGCGATACCCGCGTAGGCGATACCATCACCGATGCGGCCCGCCCCGCCGAAAAGCCTCTGCCAGGCTATCGCAAGGTAACGCCCATGGTGTTTTGCGGCATCTACCCCGCCGACGGCGCGGATTACGATAACCTGCGCGACGCGCTGGAAAAGCTGCGCATGAACGACGCTTCCCTCTCCTTTGACCCCGAAACCTCCGTCGCGCTGGGCTATGGGTTCCGCTGCGGCTTCCTGGGGCTTTTGCACATGGAAATTATCCAGCAGCGGCTGGAACGCGAGTTTGACCTGGACCTGGTTACCACGGCCCCCAGCGTTATCTATCACGTGTTCAAAACCGACGGCACAGAGCTTTCCATCGATAATCCCTCCAACCTGCCCAATGTGGGCGAAATCGAGCATATGGAGGAGCCCTACGTGACCGCCACCATCTACACCCCGCAGGAATTTGTGGGCGCGATGATGGACATCTGCGTGGATAAGCGCGGCGTATTCATCGATATGCAGTACGAGGGCGAGCGCGTAAAGCTGATTTATGAAATTCCGCTTAACGAAATCATCTTTGAGTTTTTCGACCAGGTGAAAAGCCGCAGCCGTGGTTATGCCAGCTTTGATTACGAGCTCAAGGGCTACCGCGAGAGCGAGCTGGTCAAGCTGGATATCCTGCTGAACGGCGATATCTGCGACGCGTTTTCCATCATCGTGCACAAGGACAAGGCCTATGCCCGCGGGCGCAGCATCGCTGAAAAGCTCAAGGAGGTCATTCCGCGCCAGCTGTTTGAAATCCCCATCCAAGCGGCCATCGGCGGCAAGGTCATCGCCCGTGAAACCGTCAAAGCCATGCGCAAGGATGTGCTGGCTAAGTGCTATGGCGGCGATATCACCCGTAAGAAAAAGCTGCTGGAAAAGCAGAAGGAGGGCAAAAAGCGCATGCGCCAGTTTGGCACCGTGGAGGTGCCCAGCGAAGCATTTTTGGCCGTGCTCAAAATGGATGATAAATAAGGCCTGCCGCGCCCCACAATTTTCTTTGGAATTGGACAATAGCACTTGCCAAACCGCAAAAACCGTGTTACAATAGACAAGCTGTTAAGAATGCAAACTCCCGTTAGGAGGTGTAGTTATGGGCAAGTTTTGTGAGGTTTGTGCGAAGGGCTCTATGAGCGGCCACAATGTTAGCCACTCTAACCGCAAGACCAATCGCATTTGGGCGCCGAACGTACAGCGCGTTCGTGTTGTGGTCGATGGTCAGGCGAAGCGTTTGAATGTTTGCACCCGTTGCCTGCGTAGCGGCAATGTGCAGCGCGCGCTGCCCACCAAGTCCAATGTTGAGGCCTAATGGGAGGATCACTTGGACAAAATAAATACCCCGCCTATGCGGGGTGTTTTTTTATGCTCTTGTCATAAGCATTTCCAACTCCACAATCTCTCCAAAGCCGGTTTCCTGCTTCAACTCGCGTCCGGTCAGGCAAAAGCCCATATGCTTGTAAAAGTCAATCGCCCGTTCATTGCCCTTGAGCACATACAAAACTATCTCCTTGTGGGGCAGCATCGCCAGGCATGCCTCCATCAGCCTCCTGCCATTGCCCTGCCCCTGATGGCTGCGAAGCAAATATAGCGCGGAAATCTCGGACATGCCGGGGCGCTTTGTAAATGCTCGCGCCTCCCGCTCATAGCAGGCAAAGCCTACCACCCGCCCGCCATCCATAGCGGCTAGCCTCGGCCCTGGGTAAGCCTTGGAAAGCGCGCGGCACTTTTCCAGCGTCCGCTGATCCAAAAAACCGTCGGGCATTAGCCCTCGGTAGGTTTCTTCCCAGGCCGTATAGTGCGCATAGCCAATCCCCTCGCTATGCTCTGGCCTCGCGGATACGATTTGTACCGCCATGCTTTCTTCTCCCTTCAAAAACAGTTCAACAAAAAACGGGGCAGCCGTTCATTCTGCGGCTGCCCCGGCGCGCCATGCCGTTACACGGGCATGGTGTTTTCTTCCTTGTCAAGCATGGTGCTATCCACCTGAAGCTGCTTGGCCTGGCGGTACTGGAAGTACTTCACGGCCACCTGCGGGAACAGGGCGTAGCTCAGCACGTCCTCCTCCTGCTGGTAGTAATCGCGAATCTCCTCGCGGTACTTCTCAAGCTCCGGCGGAATGTCATCGGCAGGACGATGGGTGATCACCTTATCGTCGCCAATGCACTTTTTGCGCACTTCCTCGTTCACGGGAGCGGGCAGACGGCCGTATTCGCCGCGCAGCAGGCCCTTGGATTCCTTGGTGACCATCTTATAGCGCTCGCCGCCCAGGATGTTCATCACAGCCTGAGTGCCAACGATCTGGCTGGTGGGCGTTACCAGCGGCGGATAGCCAAAGTCCTCGCGCACGCGCGGTACTTCCGCCAGCACGTCGTAATACTTATCCATGGCGTTAGCCTGCTTGAGCTGCCCAATCAGGTTGGACAGCATGCCGCCCGGCACCTGATACAGAAGCGTGTTCGCATCCGTGGAAAGCACGCGCGCGGGATCGCGCCAGCCCTCCTTGGTAAGCTCATCCGCCACCTTGCGGAAATACGCCGCGATCTCGGTAAGCAACTTCAGGTCAAGGCCGGTGTCGCGTTCGGTTCCCTGCAACGTGGCCACCATGGATTCGGTTGTAGGCTGGGAGGTGCCGTTGCCAAGCGGGCTCAGGCAGGTGTCAATCACGTCAACGCCGGCTTCCACAGCCTTTAAGAGCGTCATAGCGCCCGTACCCGTGGTATCATGGGTATGCAGCACGATGGGCAGGTTGGTTTCCGCCTTCAGGCGCTTAATCAGGCTGTAAGCGCTGTAAGGCAGCAGCAGGTTCGCCATATCCTTGATGCAGATGAGGTCAGCGCCCATCTCGGCAATCTGGGCTGCCAGCTTTACAAAGTAATCCTCCGTATGCACGGGGCTGATGGTATAGCTCATGGCCACCTCGGCCGTGCCGCCGTACTTTTTGGTGGCCTTCACAGCCGTTTCCATGTTGCGCAGGTCGTTAAGCGCGTCAAAGCAGCGGATGATGTCAATGCCGTTCTCGATGCTCTTTTTCACAAAGAAATCCACAACATCGTCGGCATAGTGCTTATAGCCCAAAATGTTCTGGCCGCGCAAAAGCATTTGCAGCTTGGTGTTGGGCAGGCCCTTGCGCAGGGTGCGCAGGCGCTCCCAGGGATCCTCGTTCAAAAAGCGCAGGCAGCTGTCAAAGGTAGCGCCGCCCCAGCACTCCAGGGAGTAATAGCCCACCTTGTCCAGCTTGTCAAACATGGGCTCCATCTGGGAAATCTTCATGCGCGTGGCGGCCTGGCTTTGGTGGCCGTCGCGCAGGATGGTATCAGTAATTCCAACCTTAGGCATTGTTTTCACCTCTCTAAACGATTAGCCGAACATGCTCAGCAGGATACCGGCCGCGATGGCAGAGCCGATAACGCCCGCCACGTTGGGGCCCATGGCATGCATGAGCAGGAAGTTGGACGGATTGGCCTTTTGGCCCTCCACCTGGCTCACGCGCGCGGCCATAGGCACGGCGCTCACACCGGCGGAGCCAATCAGCGGGTTGATCTTGCCGCCGGTCAGCTTGTTCATGAGCTTGGCCAGCAGCAGGCCGCCTGCGGTGCCGCAGCCGAACGCGACTACGCCTACCACGATAATGCCCAGCGTCTTGGGCTGCAGGAAGGTTTGCGCCGTAGCGGTCGCGCCAACGGTGGTGCCCAGGAAGATGGTCACAATGTTCATTAGCTCGTTCTGCGCCGTCTTGTTCAGGCGATCCACAACGCCGCTCTCACGGAACAGGTTGCCCAGCATCAGGCAGCCGACCAGGGGCGCGGCAGAGGGCAGCAGCAGGCTTACGATGATCGTTACCGCGATGGGGAAAATGATCTTCTCGCGCTTGGTAACGGGCCTGAGCTGCTCCATCACAATCTCGCGCTCCTTCTTGGTCGTCAAAGCGCGCATGATGGGAGGCTGGATTACAGGCACCAGCGCCATGTAGCTGTATGCGGCCACGGCGATAGGCCCAAGCAGGTGCGGGGCCAGCTTGCCGGTGAGGTAGATGGCCGTGGGGCCGTCCGCGCCGCCAATGATGCCGGTGGAGGCCGCCTCCTGCGGGGTGAAGCCCATCACCGTGTAGCACACAATAAAGGTGATGAAAATACCCAGCTGCGCGGCAGCGCCCAGCAAAAGGCTCTTGGGATTGGCAATCAGGGGGCCAAAGTCGGTCATGCAGCCCACGCCCAGGAAGATCAGGCAGGGATAGATACCCAGCTTTACGCCCAGATAAAGGTAGTCCAGCAGGCCGGGGGTAATGGTTTGCCCGGCGGTCGCCAGCAGGGTTCCGGCGACGCTGTACACCTGGCCACCCGAGATATACGCGCCCGCGGAGTTCATAATTACCTGTACGGAATCCGCAAACACAGCGCCATCCGCCATAACAGCGCCGGAGGCGTTAAAGGCAAAGGCCGTGCCGCTAAGGGTGTCCACAATGTGGCCCAGCATATTGCCCGCCGCATCCAAAATAGCGCCCTCCGCGGTGATGGAGTACTGCGCCGCATTCACAAGCGCGGATGAGTTAAACAGGATCCCGCCGCCAAACAGGCTCCAGTTGGCATGGCCGCCGGCGAACAGCTCCTCATGGTACATGCCCGCAATAGGCAGGTTGGTCAGCAGCATGCCGAAGGCGATGGGCATCAGCAGCAGCGGCTCATACTTTTTCACGATCGCCAGATACAAAAGCACGCACGCAATGGCAATCATGATCAGCGGCTTAGGGTCGCTCAACAGCGCATAGATACCCGAATCCATGCAAAGTTTCAACAAGCTCTCGCCAATGTTCATGGTTTGATATCAACTCGCTTTCTTTTCAGTATTTCGGGAAAGGCCGCGGTTGATCTCAGCCGATGACGATCAGCGCGTCGCCGCTGTTAACGGAAGCGCCCTTGTTCACAACAACCTGCTTCACCGTGCCGTCGCAGGGCGCCATAATTTCGTTTTCCATCTTCATGGCTTCCAGAATCAGCAGGATGTCGCCCTTCTTAACGGAAGCGCCCTGGGAAACCTTCACATCCAGAACGGTGCCGGGCATGGGAGCGGTCACCTTCTCGCCTCCGGCCACAGGCGCGGCGGCAGCGGCGGGCGCGGGAGCAGCGGCCACAGGGGCGGGCGCGGCCACGGGAGCGGGAGCAGCCACAGGAGCGGGAGCGGCGGTACCGTTCACTTCCTCAACGGCTACGGAATAAGCAACACCATTCACAGTAATATTGAACTGACGCATTGGATGAAAACCTCCTTATATCGAATGCTTTACGGTATCCTCAAAAGCGGCTGTAGGTTTGTTCCTCGCGGCCGGCGCGGTTCCACACGGACGCGTTGGTAATACGCTTTACATGGCGCACCACAAAACCGGTTTCGCTCTGCCACACGCTGGCAATAGCGGCGGTGATGGCGGCGATTACCTCCGCAGGCACGCCCTCAGGCTGCGCCGGGGCGGCGGCGGGGGCCTTAACCGGCTCAACGGCGGGCGCAGGCGCGGGCGCTTTCTGCTTTTTCCCGCCGCCCAAACGCGTGGTCACCATCGTCAAAATCTTGATAAAGCCAATCAGGATAATCAAGCCGATGAACACGACCAGCAGGCCGATCAGCATAACGCCAAGGCCGAAGATCAATTTCTCCATGGATATTCCTCCCTTTCGGCGTTACATCGGCAGGTTGCCATGCTTCTTGGGCGGGTTGGAATCGCGCTTGGAAGCCAGCATTTCCATGGCGGAAATCAGCATCGCGCGGGTCTTGGCGGGATCGATGATATCATCCACCATACCGGCCTTAGCGGCGTTTACCGCACCGGCTACTTCCTCAACATACTTGCCGGCATACTTGGCGCGGGCGTCTTCTACGCTCAACGCCTTATCGGCCTTCACATCGCCGACATACAGCACGGCCACGGCGGCCTCCGGCGTCAGGGCGGAAATCACAGCGCCGGGCCAGGCGTAGGTTACGTCGGCATTGGCCTTGCCGCCCATGGCCACATAGGCCTGGCCGATCGCATCGCCGGTCACAACGGCCAGCTTGGCGGTGGTCGCCTCGGCGTAAGCGTAAAGCAGCTGGCTCTGGGCCTTGAACAGCCACCCCTGCTCCTTTACGCCGTTCACTTCCACGCCGCAGGTGTTAAGCAGGCTTACCACCGGGATGTTGTAGCAATCCATGAAGCGCACAAAGCGCGCGGCCTTCTGAAGCGCGCCCGCGCTCAGCTTGCCGCTGGCGGCCACAAGGCCCACGGTGCGGCCGCCCATGCGGGCCAGGAACACGCGCACGGCAGACTCATACGCGGCATACAGCTCGATGGCGGAAGCATTGTCCGCCAAAGCGGCTACCAGGCCATCCACATCGGAGGGGTCAATCGCCGGAAGCAGGCGGCTCATATCGTCGGTATCAATGATCTCGCTGTCCTCAAGGTTGCTGGAGGGCAGCAGCGCCAGTACCTGCTTGGCCTTGAGCAATGCCTCGTCCTCAGTTGCGGCGGTCAGCGCGCAAGCGCCCATCCCAGCGGCCACCTTCGCGCCGCCAAGCTCCTCGGGCTTCACAGCCAGGCCGTTCATAGCGGCCATCACCTGCGGGCCAAACACCATCAGCTGGCCTACCTTCTCGGCAACGATGGCTACATCCGCCAGCTGCGTTACCAGCGCCGCGCCGCCGATGCAGGGGCCCAGCACCACCGCGACGATGGGGCATACGCCGCTCATGCGGGCCAGCTTCTGATAGATCTCGCTGTAGGCGCTCATGGCGGCGGCGCCCTCGTCAATGCGCACGCCGGCGCTGTCCATCAGAGCCAGCACAGGAGCGCCGGTCTTCTGGGCCATATCCAGCAGCTTTACAATCTTGGCGGCCTGGGCCTTGCCCATCGCGCCGCCGTGTACGGTGAAATCCTGCGCGAAGATGTATACGGGACGTTCCTCAATGGTAGCATACCCCGTAATGACACCCGCGCCTTCCTCGTTTTGGCTTACCAGGGCGAACAGCTCCACGAAGCTGCCCGCATCGGCGAGCTTCTCTACGCGCTCGCGTGCGGTGAGCTTGCCAGCGTCGCGCTGTTCCTTGAGGCGCTTTTCGTTGCCGCCGAGGATGGCGTCACGAATTTCCAGCACCTTTTGAAGGTCTTGAGAGTTGTGCATTTCCGTTCTCCCTTCCATGCGGTTATGGTCTTTGGTCGGGGGCATGCTAACGAAAGTCCAACTTGCACCCCATTCATTTGATTCTGTTTATCCTTCCTGTTTTCCTGCCTGAATGATACTTTTTTGACGATTTTTTCGCAATCTTAGCAACTTCACGCGTTCATGCGCTAAAGCCACTATTTTGAACCGCTAATTTTGACAATTCAGCGCGAATGGATAGGCGAAATGGAAAATCTGTTTTATACTGATTTGGACAGGATTTATCCTGCTTTAAGGCGAACCCTCATCAGGTTTTCCATTTGCTATGGAAGGATGTGATCCTCTGCTATGAAAGCGCTGATTCTTTCGTGCAATACGGGCCAGGGGCACAACACCGCCGGGAAGGCGCTTCTGGAAGCGCTTACCCGCCGCGGCATCCCCGCCGAGATGCACGACGCGCTGGCCTTTGGAGGGCGGCGCGCCTCCGTGGTGGTAAGCGGCGGCTATGTAAAAATGACGCAGCTTCGTCCGGCGATGTTCGGCCGCCTTTACCGCGCCGGCGAGTTGATTTCCAGCCCGCGCTTCAAAAGCCCGGTCTATTACGCCAACGCCCTGTATGCCGGCCAGCTGATGCGCTTTATTCAGGACAACGGTTTTGACACCGTGCTCTGCCCCCACCTGTTTCCGGCCGAAGCGCTCACCTGGCTTAGGCGCAGGCACGGCCTGAAAGCGCGCGTGTACGGCGTGGCTACGGATTATACCTGTACGCCCTTTTGGGAAGAAACGGACGTGGAAGGGCTTTGCGCCCGGCAGGCTGGTGGAAACCGGCATTCCGGTATCCCAGGCGTTTGCGCAAAAGCTGGATATGGCGCAGGCCCGCGCCATCCTTGGGCTTGAGCAGGACAAAACGCTCTTTTTGCTCATGAGCGGCAGCATGGGCTTTGGCGACGTGCCGGAAATCGCCTCCCACCTTCTCGCGCTCAGCGGGCCGGACGTCCGCGTTTTGGTGCTTGTAGGCCATAACCAGCGTTTAAAGGCCGAGCTTGCCGCCCGTTTTGCGCGCGATTCCCGCCTTATAGCCGTGGATTTCACCACGCAGGTAGCCGTTTACATGGACGCGTGCAACATAACGCTCACCAAGCCCGGCGGCCTTACCAGCACCGAGGCGGCGGTCAAAAACATCCCCTTTGTGCATACGGCCCCCATTCCCGGGTGTGAAACGGTCAACGCGCGCTTCTTTGAGGCGCTTGGCATATCGCTGCCCACAACCACGCCGCTGGAAAGCGCGCAGGCCGCCCTGCTCCTTGCGGCGGATGAAAGCATGCGCGCCCGCCTGCTGGCTTGCCAGCGGCGGGAAATCAACCCGCGCGCCGCGGACGATATTGTGGACGCCATCAGTATTCTTGCGGATGCATAAAGGCCGCGGCGGTTGCCGCGGCCCAAGGTACTTTGGAGTCAGAAAGGAGCGCCTTGACCTTGCTGCTTTCCCAGCTCTGTTTCGCCATACTCGGTTTTCTTTCAGGCAGCATTTTATTCAGCTATCATCTGCCCCTATGGTTCAAGCGCGTGGATGTGGTGAAAGAAAGCGCCGATCATAACCCCGGCACAGCGAACGCCTTTCGCCTTGCGGGCGTCCCGGTGGGGTTTCTGTGCCTGCTGATGGACATGGCCAAGGGCTTCTTTCCCATATGGCTGGCCATGCAGCGCTTTGGGCCGCGCTTTCCCCTGCTGCCGCTGGTCATGGCCGCGCCTGCCCTGGGCCACGCGCTGGCGCCCTGGTATACCTTTCGCGGCGGCAAGGCTATCGCCACGGCCTTCGGCGTGCTGGCGGGGCTTTTACCCTTCAGCTACGCGGTATTTGCGCTTGTGTTCTGGTATCTTTTCTTTTCGCTGGTTCTGATCGTCCGTCCTAACGAAAAGCGCAGCATCTTTGCTTTTCTTATGTTTTCGCTCACCAGCGCGGCCGGGTCCATCTATACGGGGCGGTACTGGCTGGCGCTGGGCTGCGCGCTACTGGCGGCTGTGCCCATCGTGAAAAACCATACCGATCTGGAACGGGCCCAGGCCGCGCTGGACAAGCTCCGTCATACCGCGCAGGACGCTTAGCCAGCCAAAAACGCGTCAATCAGCGCGCTGGCTTCCCCTACGGGGTCCTTCGCCATATCCAGCCAATGGATGGACGCATCCCGCCTGAACCAGGTCATCTGCCGCTTGGCAAATTGCTTGATGGCCGTGCCCAGCAGCAGCGTAAGCTCCTTTTCCGTAGCAATTTCGCCCTTCAGGTATTGGGTGATAAACTTGTATTCCAACCCCAGCTTGAGCAAGAACGCCTCGCTCACGCCCCGCTTGAGCAGGCCGTCCACCTCGTTAATCATGCCCTCAGCCAGGCGGCGTTCCAAGCGTTCGTCAATGCGCTTGCGCAGGGTTTCCCTGTCCCAGGTCACGCCCAGGCGCAGCGTTTCGTAGCGGGGCTTCTTAGTGGGAAGCACATCGTCGCCGTCATGCAGCTTTTCCAGTATGCGCATCACCCTGTTGCGGTTGCGCGGTTCCACATCCGTATCCGGAAGCTTTTCCACAAGCATCTGGTACAGCCTCTCCGTGGAAAGCGTTTCCAGCTCCGCCCGGTAAGCCAAATCCGGCATGCGGTTGGACATCACATATCCGTCCGCCACCGAATCCACATACAGCCCCGTGCCGCCCACCAGAAAGGGCGGCTTTCCCCTGTCCAGAATACCGTCGATCGCCTCATATGCCAGGCGCTGAAAATCCGCCATGGAAAAGAAGTCCCCGGCGTCGCAGATGTCGATCAGGTGATGCGGCACGCCCTTCATTTCCTCGCGGGTTATTTTGCCGCTGCCCAAATCCAGGCCGCGAAACACCTGCCTGGAATCTGCCGAAACAATCTCTCCGCCGTATTTCAGGGCCAGCTCCACGCCAAGGCCGCTCTTGCCGGACGCGTTGGTGCCCGCTATCACAATCAGCCGCCGCATACATGCGCCTCCCCGCTATTCTCCGTTTTTTGATAGGCTATGCGCGGCGTGCCGTCCGCCACCCAAATGGTGCCGCATCTCTCAAAGCCGTTGCGCTCAAAGGCGCGCTGCATGGGCAGGTTCAGCGCGTGCGTATCGCCCCGCAGGTTTGGGGTTTTCTGAAACGCCCAGCGGATAATCATATCCGCCATGCCGCGCCTTTCCCCGCTGGAGGCCACCCTGTGCAGCGTGCCGTAGGGGCGCTCGTTCCTCCATGCTCCCTCAATCACGCGGTAGGTGGGCTCGTCGCCCAAGGCCAGCGCAAAGGCCGCATAGATATGCCCGTTTTCCTCGCATACATAGGCCTGCCCCAGCGCGATATCCCGCTGAACGACCTCGCGCTGCGGATATCCGCCCGCCCACTGCACCGCGTTGCCCTTTTGCGCCATAAAGCGCCTCGCGCTCTCATACAGTGCAAGCGCCGCTTCCAGATCCGCGGGCTCCATCAATCGTATCCGCATGCTCACGCCCCTGTAATACCGAATAACCGGCAGGTGTTTTGTTCGGCCAGCTCCGCCAGTTTTTCCGTTTCCACGCCGCGCAGGGCGGCTACAACCTCCGCCACATAGCGCACAAAGGCGGGCTCGTTGCGCCTGCCCCGCATGGGCACGGGCGCCAGGTAGGGGCTGTCCGTTTCCACCATGATGCGGTCATCGGGGCAGTAACGGGCAACCTCCTGCAATTTATGCGCGTTTTTGAATGTTACCGGCCCCGCAAAGGACAGGTAAAAGCCCATATCCAGGTATTCGCGGGCGCTTTCTACGCTTCCGCTGTAACAATGCAGCACGCCGGCGGGCAGCTCGGCGCGGCGCGCCCTGAGCACATCCAGCATATCGCCGTGCGCGTCGCGCACATGGAACACCGCCGGAACGTTCAGCCGGCGCGCCAAAAGGAGCTGCTTCACCAGCACCTCCTTTTGCGTTTCTCTGGGCGAAAAGTCGTAGAAATAATCGAGGCCGATTTCGCCAATCCCCACGATGCGCGCGTTTGCAAGCATCGCTTCCATTTCCTGCGCGTCCTCGTCCTTCCAGCCCTTCGCCTCATGCGGGTGCACGCCCACAACGCCAAACACGTTTTCGTGCTTCCTTGTAAGCGCCACAATGGCGCGGCTGGTTTCCATATCGCTCCCCGCAAGGATGCAGCGCTCAACGCCGTTTTGCGTCATGCGCTCCATCACCTGCGGCAAATCGTCCCGGAAGCGTTCGCTTTCCAAGTGGCAATGCGCGTCAAACAGGCTCATCGAATGTACGCTCCATCCTCCATGCCGGGCTCTACGGTTGCCAGCCTTAGCGTTTCATCCTTCGCGTCCGAGGCGCACAAAATCATGCCCTCGCTGCGAATGCCGCGAAGCTTCGCGGGCTTGAGATTGCTCACCAGCACCACCTGCTTGCCCACCATTTCCTCCGGGGTGTAAAACTTGGCAATGCCGCTTACCACGGTGCGCTCCGGCTCCTCCGGCGTAAGGCGCAGGGTAAACTTGAGCAGCTTATCGCTACCCTCCACCCGCTCGGCGGTCAGAACGCGCGCCACACGCAGCTTTATTTTGGCAAAATCATCAATGGTGATCACGCCGCCGGCAGCATCCGCCTGCTTAGCGGGCTCCGGCTTCTTTTCGGGCTTTTTCTCCGCCTTGGGCTCTACCGGCGCGGGCACGATATCTGCCAGCTCCTTTTGAATGTCGATGCGCGGGAACAGCGCCTCTCCCTTTTGAACCTTCGTACCGGCGGGCAGCAGGCCAAAGCGGGAGGCGGATTCCCAGCTGCACAGGGCCGCGTCGCTTACGCCCAGCTGCGCAAAGATGCGCGCCGGGGTGCGCGGCATGGCGGGCGCAATCAGCACCGCCACAATGCGGATGCACTCGCACAGCACATACATGACCGTCTTTAGGCGCTCCTTGCCCTCCTCGCTTTTCACGAGCGTCCACGGGGCGTTAAGGTCAATGTAGCGGTTGCACTCGCCAATCAGCTGCCAAATATCCTGCAAAGCCAGGGAGAATTGTAGCTCGTCCATGCGTTTGAGCACCTTGGCGGGCGTTTCCTGCGCCAGCGCGATCAACGCCCGGTCGGTTTCGTCCCATTCGCCATGCGCAGGCACAACGCCTTCAAAATACTTCTCCACCATGGCCACCGTGCGGCTGACCAGGTTGCCCAGGTCGTTGGCCAGGTCGGCGTTGATACGGGTCAAAAGCGCTTCGTAGCTGAACTGGCCGTCGCTGCCAAAGGGCATCTCGCGCATAAGGAAATAGCGGATGGCGTCGCTGCCATAGCGGTTGCAAAGCACCACGGGATCCACCACGTTGCCCAGGGACTTGGACATCTTCATGCCGTCCAGCACCAGCCAGCCGTGGCCAAACACCTGCTTGGGCAGCGGCAGGCCCAGCGCATGCAGAATGATGGGCCAGATGATGGTATGGAAGCGAATGATCTCCTTGCCCACCAGGTGGATGTTCGCGGGCCAGTACTTTTGGTACAGGCTGTCGTCCGCGCTTTCATAGCCCAAGGCGGTGATGTAGTTGGTTAGCGCGTCCAGCCACACGTACACGGTGTGCTTGGGGTCAAAATCCACGGGCACGCCCCATTTGATGGAGGTGCGGCTCACGCACAGGTCCTGCAAGCCGGGCTTTAGGAAATTGTTGACCATCTCATTTTTCCGGCTGGCGGGCTGGATGAAGTCCGGATGGGCCTCGATGTAGTCAATCAGCCACTGCTGATACTTTCCCAGCTTAAAGAAGTAGGCTTCCTCGTTGGTTTTTTCCACAGGGCGGCCGCAGTCCGGGCAGCAGCCGTCCTTGAGCTGCAATTCGGTAAAGAAGCTCTCGCAGGGGGTACAGTACCAGCCCTCGTAGCTGCCTTTGTAGATATCGCCCTGGTCATAAAGCTTGCGGAAAATCTTCTGCACGGCCTCTACATGGCGGTCGTCCGAGGTGCGGATGAAATCGTCGTATTCAACGTCCATCAGCTTCCACAAATCTTTGATGCCGCTTACGATCTCATCCACATAGGCCTGCGGGGTTACGCCCTTGGCCTGGGCCTTGCGCTCAATCTTTTGGCCGTGTTCGTCCGTGCCGGTGAGAAAGTAGGTATCAAAGCCTGTTTGCTTCTTGAAGCGGGCCATCGTATCCGCTGCCACGCTGCAATAGGCGTGTCCAATGTGCAAATTGTCGCTGGGATAGTAAATGGGCGTTGTGATGTAGAATTTTTCCCGGTTCTCCATGCTCCCCCTCCTGACTGAATCAAAAAAGCCCGCCCCTGCAAAAGGGGCGGGTTTCTCCCGCGGTACCACCCTTGGTTTATCGCTTTCGGCCCTCAAGCGGCCGCGGGCAACTATCGGTGCCTGCCGTTTCGCCCTACCTATCGGGCGAAAACGCTCCCGGGCCATCTTCCCGCCGCGCCTGCGCCGCTTCCCACCCGCTGCGGCTCTCTTTGGCAAGGCTGCACAACAGTACTCTCCCGTTCATCGCGCGTATTTAAGCATTTCATGCTTATTATACCCATTTTTCAGCGCTTGTCAACGCTCAAAACAGCCGCCCCGCAAGCCATACGCCCACCAGGGAACCAATGAGCGCGCAGGGCGCGGCATAGCTGGTGCGCCGGTCGCGCGCCACGCTCATGTACACGCAGATCGTATAAAAGATGGTTTCGCTGGAGCCCATTACCGTACAGGCAATCAGCCCGATACGGCTGTCCGCGCCGTATTGCCGCATCAGGCGTTCCACCATCGCCAGGGATGCGGAGCCGCTAAGCGGCCTAAGCAGCACCAGCGGCGCAACCTCCTTAGGCAGCCCCAGCCAGGCAAACAGCGGCGCGCACACCTCGCACAGCGCGTCCATGAGCCCGGAAGCCTGCATCAGCGAAATGGCGCACAGCATGGCCGCCAGGTTGGGCAGCACGCTTGCCGCCACGCGCATGCCCTCCTTGGCCCCTGTAACAAACAGGTCGTACATGGGCAGCCGCCTCCAGGCCGCGCCCAGCAGCAGGGCCAGCAGCAGCATTGGCAGTATCAGCCCGCTAAGCATGGCGCTGCTCCAGGCGGCGGCACGCCATGCCCAGCGCGGCCCCCGCCACCGTGGAAACCGTGGTGCACAAAAGGCTGGGCAGCAAAACCGCGCCCGCGTCTGCCGACCCCTCTGCGGCGCGCAGCGCCAGCACCGTGGTGGGAATCAGCTGAAGGCTTGTCGCATTCAAAATCAAGAGCATATAGATGTTATGCGCCATTTGAGGCTTGCCAGCGCGCAGGCCGTCCAGCCTGCGCACGGCCTCCATGCCAAGCGGGGTGGCCGCGTTCCCCAAGCCCAGCAGGTTCATGGACAAATTCATCGTTACGGCCTGCCCCGCCTGAGCGTCCATACCGGGCATCAGCGCGCGCAGCAGCGGCGACAGCAGCCGGTTCAGCTTTTGGGGAATATCCAGGCCCTTCATGATTTCAATCAGCCCGCAAAACAGCAGATAGCCCGCCCCCAGCCGCAGCGTAAGGGAAATCGCATCTCCGCTTCCCGAAAGCGCCGCGGCCAGCATATCCGCTCCCCGGCCGCAAATGCAGGCATATATCAGCGATGCGCCCATCATGCCAAACCACATCCATTGCAGCAAACCTGTCGCCTCCATAAAAACACCATATCAGGTATAATTCTATGTAAAAGTTGCTCCAATTACACCTAATTATATGTATATTGGCCTAATCTAGTACCACATGGGCCATTGACAGATTATTCATAAGGATGTATGTTTATGTTATCCACTTTAGATTGGGGTTATTTGGGGCATAGAAAAGTGGAAGGCTTATTTTAGATTGAATGGAGGGCTACGAATGAAATCGACCGGTGTGGTTCGCAAGCTTGATAATTTGGGTCGTATTGTGATCCCGATTGAGCTGAGAAAGACGATGGGCATCGCCATCAAGGATACGTTGGAAATTTTCACCGAGGGGGATGAGATCATCCTCAAAAAGTACCAGCCCGGATGCATTTTTTGCAATGATGCTCGCAACGTGACCCTGTTTAAGGGCAAAATGGTATGCGAGAAGTGCCTGGCCGAAATGAAAAAGGGCTGAGGGCTGCGCAAAAAAAGCCACGCGGCGCACGCATGGGGGTGCGCCCGCGCGGCTTTTTTGTTTGCTCATTTCAGCATATTCAAAATGGTCTGCTTGCTCTGCACGCCCACCGTGCGGCCGGCCGCTTCGCCGTTCTTGAACACAATCAGGGTTGGAATGCTCATAACGCCGTAGCGCGCGGCAATGTCGGGCGCGTCGTCCACATTCAGCTTGCAAACGCGGTACTGCTCGCTTTCATTGGCAATTTCCTCAACAACGGGCGCAAGCATCTTGCAGGGGCCGCACCAGTCGGCATAAAAATCAACCAGCACCGGCTTTCCCGCCGCAAGGGCCTCCTTTTCAAACGTATCGTTCGTCAGCTTTGTTACAGACATCACTGTTACCTCCTTCTGTCTTAGGGTATGGTTTTAATGTACCCGCTTTCCATATCGGATAAACGGGAATTTTGCAATTAGAATGTATCCCTGGCTGCAACAGGGCGCGGTTTTCATCCGGAAGCGGCGTTGGCCCGCCCTGTTTGAGTATACCAATGTTCTCCTGCCCCTGCAAGCCCATGTTGTAAAAATGCAGCGGCCTCCCCTCCTGATTAAGGCGGCTGGGCCGCTTGCCGGCTCTGGATTCCGTTGGCCCGCGGCGTTTCGGGCGGCCTGCGCCCCTTCCTGTCTTTTCACATGCTTGGTTCCTTTTTTGCAAAAGCTATGCTATAATAACCCGGACTTGCCAGAAAATAATGCGGAAACCCGCAGTAGGGAGGCGCTTATGCGCAACATTCTTCTTTCGGTTCTGGTGGCTGCGGTGGCCTATCTCCTGGGATGCTTTTCCACCGGGCTGACGGTATCGGGCGCAAAAGGCGTTGATATTCGCAGCAAGGGCAGCAAGAATACGGGCGCAAGCAACGTGCTGCGCGTAATGGGCCTAAAAAGCGGCCTTGTTACCTTTGTGGGCGATTTTTTGAAGGCAACGCTGGCCTGCTGGATCGGCAGCCTGATTTTGCCGGGCGCTACGTTCGGCGTCGAGCGCTTTGGGGCAATGCTGGCGGGCGTCTTTGCGGTGGTGGGGCACAACTGGCCCGTGTTCTATGGCTTCAAGGGCGGCAAAGGCGTTGCGTGCTCGGCGGCGGTGATCCTTTTTGTGAATCCGCTATGGGGGATTGTTTCTATTGCAATCTGCATCGCCGTTATCGCGCTTACCCGTTTCATCAGCCTGGGCAGCATGACCATGCTGTTTTGCTACATGGTGCTGATGACCATCGCCTTTTGGGGCCAATGGACCGTTTGCCTGTTTACGGCGCTCCTGTTCGCTATGTGCGTGTGGCGGCACCGCGCCAATATCGGGCGCCTGCTGAACGGCACGGAGAACAAAATCGGCCAAAGGGCAAAATAAGCCTTTCACTATTAAAAACCCCATGGGAGGCTTGGAGGGCCGCAGACCCGCAACCTCAATCGTCGTTCTGG
>OLGB01000204.1_pt1 | contig 89280 bp, 85 predicted proteins | sample 1605691 | NCBI WGS metagenome assembly OLGB01 (sample SAMEA3888925, study PRJEB22519) | human gut metagenome | biome: human gut; feature: human-associated habitat; material: faeces | place: Denmark | collected 2010 | reverse complement strand
TATTTTTATAATTATAAAATTTTTGATTATTAAAAAATATTTGTAACTTTTACAATTTTTTCTTTTGTTCCCCTACCTTCTTAAAAATTAGTAATTTTACTTAAATTATAAACAACAAACTATATGCCTAAATCATAAAAAACGCTTAAAAACGATTCTCATAAGTCTTTTTTTAACTAATATTTTTGAATTTTTTATACAGCTCTTATATCTTTGTTTTTTGGTATCATGTTAATAATATTTGAATCATTTATCATTTTTTGACCATAAGCAGTTAAATTATTAGTATTATTTCTTTTTGTATTAACTTGTTCAGCTTGATCTGATAAAACTTGTTTATTATTTTTTTCTAATAAAACAAAGATGCAAATGTGTGAATATAGAGTTATATTCTATGATTTGCATCCTTGACAATAGTATTATAATATTTAAGAACGACTATAGTTTCTTAAAATCAGTAGAATCGGTAAATATAATATAGTAATAATTATTATAAAAATAATTGCTAGTTTAGTATATGCCTCAATTCTATGCATAATTTTCTCCTTAAATAAAATTTAATTTTATTACTTATTCTACCTGATGTTTACTATATGTTTTCTTTGCACAAATTAATGCTATAACCATCATAAAAATATAAGTAATTATAGTCATCATAGGTAAATCAATAACAATATTTCCTAACTTATATGATACCATTTGAGAAAAGTTTGAATAAATTGCATTATATGGCATTAAGAATAATATTTTATTTAATATTCCAAAAGCTGACTTTATGCTTAAAAATACTGGTAACATAATAATAGCAATATCTATTACTAATACTGTCATAGGATTTTTCAGTTTAGATGATAAGAATAATGTTAATCCCACCATACCAAACAATACTGTATATGAAATCACTATATTATATAAAAGTGACTGGAAGAATGTTAGTGCGTATGGACTTAATATGTTAGAAATTTGTATTGGTAAATTTCCTCCATCTGTACCAAACATTAAGAATATTGTTCCTATTGCAAATATTAAATATATTGTAAATACTAATGTTGCAAATATATAAGATGCGATTATTTTCGCAGTTACACCTTTACTTTTTCCATACTTTGTGGTTAATAATATTTTATCTGTACCATTTTGATACTCTCCTGCAAAAACAGATGCTAAACATATACATATAGCAATTACTCCAAATATAAGTAATTCATAGGTGTTATACAAATTAGAATATCCATAATAAAAATCATATTCAAATGGTGTTTTTGTGTTATTAGACTTCTCTAACCAATATTCTTTTTCTTGAGGTGTATATTTTTTTCCATCATAACTTTGATTTAATTCTTCTTCTATTCTTTGTTGTCTTGTTTCATAAAAATCTTTCTGTTCTTTTAAATTTAGATTAAATAATTCAGTTATAAAGCTAGTATTATAATTTGTATATACACGGTTTATATTTGTTAATAAATCAAGTCTATTATTTAAATATTCATTATAAATTTCAATACTAAAATCTTTTTCTCCATCACTATTTGTAATAAGATTATTTGGATCATTATGCAACTCTTGTAATTTTTCTATTTCTTTTATAATCTTTTCATTTGTTAAAGTTCCAGAAATCTCTTTCATTTGTTCTTTTCTAACACTAATAGCCTCTTTACCTTTATAAGATTTTCCACTCTTATCTATTGCTAGAAAATCTTTACCTGCCATAGAAAATAGTAATGTTATTAAAAACAAACAAACTATGATTACAATAATATTCATTTTTTTATTAAATAATTTCTTTAATTCAAATTTCACTAATGTTCCCATATTGTTCATTCCTTTCTTTTCTATTTTTCATTATCTTGAAAATATGCTAAATATAAATCTTCTAAATTAGGTTCTATATTAACAGCATTCACAGTTGGTTTTTGCCTACTTACAATTCTTAATTCTGTTGTATTATTTTCTTGATGAATATTAATAATACAATATTTATGATTCAGCATTTCTACTTCTTTTTTATCATAAGCAACACATTTCCATACACTGCCTCTTAAATCTTGTAAAAGTTCTTCTGGCGTTCCTGTTAATATCTTTTTACCTGCTTTCATCACAATAATTTCATCTGCAATAAATTCAATATCTGATACAATATGAGTTGATAATATTACAATTTTATCTTGTGAAAAACTACTAATTAAGTTCCTAAACTTTACCCTTTCTTTGGGGTCTAGTCCTGCTGTTGGCTCATCTAAAATTAGAATCTTTGGGTTATTTAACATTGCTTGTGCAATTCCTAATCTTTGTTTCATTCCTCCAGAAAATGTCTTTACTTTTTGTTTTTTTTCATTTTCCAAATTAACTATTTGTAATAACTCATTCACTCTCATTTCAGCTTTTTCTTTTGATAATCCCTTTAAGGCAGCAATATACATTAAAAAATCATAAGCTGTAAAATCTGGATAGTATCCAAAATCTTGTGGTAAATAACCAAGAACTTGTCTGTAATCCTCCCCTAGTTTTTTTATATCTGTTCCATTATATTTAATTTGACCAGAAGTTGGATTTTGAATACCACATATCATTCTCATAAGTGTTGTTTTTCCTGCTCCATTTGCACCAAGTAATCCATAAACTCCTGGTTTTAGTTTTATAGAAACGCTATCCACTGCAATTTTATTTTTATATTGTTTTGTTAGCCTATCTATTGCAAGTTCCATATATAATCATCCTCCTCTTCATAAAATTGATAAACAGCTTTTATAAAATAAAATACTGTTATAATTAATAAACCTAACCATACTAAAACACTTGAAGTTTCATAAACACTAGGAAACTTTATATTAATTTGAAATAAAATCGCATTGATTAATAACATTATCGTCATATTTACAATTTCGTTTGACTTATTTTTTAATAAACGCATTGTTAAAATGTTAGCAACATTGGTTATCATAAATGGCACTAAAAAATAAAGAATTAATACATAACTTTCCTGTTCAAAATGAGTTCCAGTCATAACTGCAAATACTGTCATTATACATAAATTAATAAATGTATTAATTATTAATTTAATTGAAATCGATTCTTTTAAGTCCATTTTACAACTCATTTCAATTTCATACATATTATATTTAAAACTTTTCTCTAACTCCATTATTTGAAGAAATGCTAATATTGGCATTACCAGTGATAAAATTAGCATTGTTTTCTCAAAATTCATAGATTTTATAACTAATATTCCTACCAATAATAGAATAAATTGGAAAAGAAAAGTAATTTTACTCATAAAAGGAATATATCTTTTTATCTTTTCAAAATAGCTTTCCTTTACTGTTATTTCTGTATTTGCTATTTCCATTTTTAATATTTCTATTGATTGCCTTTTTTTATTTTCATCTATACTTGGCAATTCTCTTTTGTTTAAAATTTCTCTCCACTTATCCATCTAATTAAAAGTCCTCCTTTCCTAAATACCTACTCAATTTTTCTATTCCCTGCTTTAGTCTTGATTTAATGGTAGGTACTTTTTCATCAAGTATTTTAGATATATCTTTAATTTTCAAATCTTCATAATACTTCAAAATAATTACTTCTTTTTGTTTTTCTGGTAGCTCTTTTAATGCTTTATCAATTGAATTTTTTTGTTCTATTCTTGATAATTCATTAGAATCATTTTCTTTATAAGTTTGATTATCATCTAATTCTTCTAACTCCACTTTATTCTCGTCAAAATAAGTGTTACATACATTCATTGCTATTGTAATTAAATAACTTTTAAATTTTCCTCTATGTTTATATGTTCCTATATATTTAATCAATTTCAAGAATGTTTCCTGTGTTAAATCATAAGAAAGTGAGCTATTTCCTGTTTTATAATAACAAAATCTATAAATATCATCATAATATTTCTCAATTAATATCTCTAATAATTCTTTATTTCCGTGCTGTATTTTATAGATTAATTCTTTATCTTCCAAGTAAATACCTCCTTTCTTTCTTTTATAAACTAGCTTACATATAATGTAACCTAAAAAAATATAAAAAAGATTTAAAATTTTATTAAATTTTTAAATCTTTTCATTTTAATGTTTTATTAATTGGTTTTTAGTTATCTCAATTTTCTCTGATACAGAATATATTGGGGTAAGAATACAATAGCCTTCTAATGCCAATTTTTCTGCAACTGTCATCATCTCTTTTTGAAATTTTAAACTTCCACATAATGTTACTATTAATGTTTTAGATAGTAATTTTAATTGTTCTGGATTTGGAGATGTTTCACCTAACTCCCAATTCGATATGTTTGCCTTGTGACATCAACTTTTTCTGCTAATTGTTCTTGCGAAAGTTTTAAGTCTTTTCTTAATTTTAAAATATTTTCTCCTAATTTCATATTTTCCACCTTTCACATACAATTATATAAGTGTTACTGTAAGAACTCTACCAAAAGTCTTTGGAACTTTGTCAAAGACTTTTAACATTTGTAATACAAATACCTATTATTCATTTTGTTAATTCATAACTTTGTTCTATCAACTCTTTTACTAATGTTTCATCAACATTTTTATCTATAATAATAGTATTCCAATGTTCTTTGTTCATATGATAAGCAGGTATTATATAGTCATAGCTACTTCTTAATATATCTGAATAGTCAGGATCTGTTTTTACATTTAGATATAATTTATTATTAACATTCATTATTAGTGCAAACCACTTTTTATTTTTTTTATGTTTCATTGTTACTGACTCAAAATCATCTTTAAATGGACAATCTTTATATGTATCTTCTTGTGATAAACAATATTTTATTATTTCTTCTTTATTCATATCTTTCTTCACCAAAGGTATTATATCATATTTTTATATAAAAATAAAAGCGTACATGATGTACACTATTAATAACTAATATTATCCAATATTTCTCTTATTTTTCTGTAATCTTCTTTGGTTATTTCTGTAGGAAGTTTTTCCTCATTTTCATAATATTCAGCAACATCATGATAATCTAATCATATAATATTTAATAGTTTTGCAAGTTCAAGTTTCCATATCTACTTCTACCTCTCTTCTATTGTTTATTTATGTGTGCAACAAAAAAGAGATATTGATTAAATTCAATACCTCATAATTTTTTTATTATTTAATTTTTGTAATGTTTGCTAAAGTAATTTGATTTACTTATTGTAATTTATTTGATTAAATGTGCTGTAATAATTGTATAACTATAAGAGTTAATAGTTATTTTAATATTATCAATTTCACAATACCAATTTTTACCCTGCTTATAAATATTACAATTCTTATCTAAAATTTTATTTTTACAAAATTCAACTACATCATTAGTATTCAATTTTAGATTCTTCTTAATTCTATCAATCCCCATTTCAGTAGTATGAATTTTATATATACTAGATAATAATATGTCTTTATTCAAAAATATCATCTCACTTTCAAATTACTATCTTGTGTTTAGATTATATAACAATGGGCAGATAAGTTTTAACTGAATTACCTGCCCTACTTATTGTAATTTATTACTTTGTTTTTTTCTTTTTATGAGAAGTGCTTAGTTTCATCTTGTCAGATTTTTCTAAACCTATCCTCACTAGACATCTTAAAATAAATATTTATCAATATTTCCATCTTGGCATGCTCTTATTTTTTTATAATATTTTTTATGAACACAAATACACCAACAAATGCTCCTAGTATAGTACCACCGATCGTTTTTCCTTTTTTAGAACATCTTGGACAAATTCCTATTTTATTATCTGGATTTGTAATTATATTACCACATAATTTACAAATATTCTCTCTTTTCTTTTTAAACATTATTTTCACCACTTTCTTCATTAATTGAAATAATATATATATTCTTATTTTCATTTTTAGATGTGTCAAGTAATTTTATATTCTCAAGATATTCTTTTTTTAAGTTATACCACATATTTTTATCTTTTTTAGCATAAGGATAATAATCTTGAAATAAATCTGCTAATGTCATTTTATTCTTTATCCTAGGCAATGTAAAAAAATCATTTATTGTATCGTTATATTTATCCAAAATCCATTTAGCTTTCTTTTCGTTTCCAAGATATTCCAATAGTTGAACTTGTACGCCCACATATTTAGTTGAAATTTGTAATTCTTCAACAATAAATTTCATATATTTTTCTCTATTTAATCCAGATATTGGATTACTTAATGATTTAATAAATTGTTTTGATGTTTCTTCTATATCCGAATATACCGCTATTAGAGCCTTATCTATATAATTGTCAGCTTCTAAATATTGCCCTTTTCTTTCTTCTAAATCTATTTCTTCCTCTGCTAACACAATAATATCTCTTGCTCTTAAAAACGGATTTACAAAATCTCTTATTTTTTCAAGTCTTATTTGATAATCTTGCATTTCTTGAATTTCAATAAGTTTGTTAAATATTTCTCTTAATTGTATTTGTACTTCAAGTTTGCTCGACAAATCTTGCGGTATGTCCTTTTGTTGTTTTAATGTAATTTGATGTTTTATCTTGTTATTTTCATCTACAATTACTGCTCTTAAATTACCATCCACTTGTTTTGATTCACCTATACTATATATTCCTTTTTTTAATTTTTCTTTAATTTCAGCATCTATGTTATCCAAATCAGGAACCAAAATCATATCACTTTTTATTAATGTTTTACCTTTGTTTATTGTTTCTTTTACTAATCCAATTTTTGATGTTGTAACATTTTTTGCTATTTGTAAGTTAGAGCTTTTATTTTCATCTAAACACAATTGATTTATATAACCATCAAAAAAATTGCTCATTAATGCAATATCATTTTTTTTTCGGTCAACTTCTGTTTTAAATATGACAAGCGGTTTTTCTGGCATTTTTGCTATTTCATTTTTATTCATAGCGTCCACTCCTTTTTAATAAAAATATATAATTACATCATATAATTCTTTTTACTGAACAAGATTAAATTGACAAATTACTATTCTATTGTTGTTTTCCATAATCCATGTTTGTTGCAATAAGCATATAATGTTGCACCAGATATATATGGAAATCTAGTTTCCGTTGCTTGCTCTGGATGTAATTTCACACGAGTTATTCTATTTTCTGATACTTGTGCAATCCACATTATATAATGTTCCTTTTCCATTGGATGTTCTACTTCTCCAACACTTACTACTATTTCATCTTCTACTTTTTTATATATTGGTATATGTTTTTCCGTTGCTGCATCTGTAGTATTAGCTTTCATTTCTTCCATTTTTCTACCACAACAAGTTATATGTTGTACATCTCCATCAATTAATTCTATTATATTGTCACATATTCGACATTTTAAAATTTTTGCATTTTTTCCCATTTAAAATTCCTCCTTTTATTAATATTATACTTATTTAAATTGTAATTTCTTGTTTTATGATTTATTTTTATTTACATACCTATAAATAAGTAAATATATTAGAATTATGCTAGAAACTCCTATTGAAATAAATCCTATATTGTCTAAATTATATCCATTCTCTCTAATATATTTTTCTAATTCTCCTAAATTAAACATTCCCTCTGTAATATATAATGTTTCTGTTTTTCCTAAAGAATGATATATGGTTAATTTTCCTGAGTGCCACCCTTGACCTAATATAATTTTAGTAACATCATCCGTATTTTCTATTTCTCCATTTAATGATTTACTAACTAAATCTTTATTTTTTGAATTCACATTTATTGCAATACCTTCCTTACTAAAAAGAGAAAATGCAAATACAATTCCTAATACTGCAACTATTATCAATATATAATTTATTTTTTTCATTATTTGCCTAACCTCCAAATTACTATTTGCATTTATATTTACTTTGTCAATTGATAACTTTGTTCTATCAATTCTTTTACTAAATTCTCGTCCACCTTTTCATCTATAGTAATTGTATTCCAATGTTTCTTATTCATGTGATAAGCTGGTATTTCCTTATTAGCTTTTACACTATTTATTATTTAATTATCTGTAAACTATGTCATCTACTTTGTGTCAATTAACAAGTCCTTTGGTTTCTTTTTTAAACTACTTATAGATGATAACACTAAAGATATTATAAGTACCAAAGACATAAATAAAATTACATATATTATTGATTTGGGTAATATATTAATATCTAAGCTTGTTAGAGTTTTATTAAAGCCGTCTACTTCTGCTCCTCCACCAAGTCCACTAGATGCCGATTGCTTTGCTATTTGTTTTGTTATATTTCCAGTAACTTTATTTAATATATTATTTCCTATCATGTTTCCTGCATAAACAGCTAAAAAATATGATCCTATATATGCAGGAATAGATATAAATACTAGCTCAATAACAAATTGTCCAAAAATTTTCAATTTTGATATTCCTAATGCTAGAAAAATTGCTATTTCTTTTTTTCTAGCATTCATCCATAATAGTAATAATAATGAAACTGTAATACCTGCAAATATTAATGAACCAGCAAACAATTTGTTTGCTATTGAATATATACCAGATATTGATTGTTGTAGTGCTGGATAATTTGTTGAACTTTTAATTAAATTGTATTGTTTCCAATTTATATCAAGTTTTTTAATATTTTTAATGACTTGATCCAAATTTTTATCACCTTTTACAAAAAATGTTGCATCTTGATATACTGCAGTATCTTCTGTGTTTCCATAAACTTTTGCAGCTGTATCTAAATCTGTTATTAATGTATTTTCGTAAAGTTCTTGTGCAGAAGTTACACTGCTTTTATTGTGTCCATCGAAAATTCCTTTTATCTCTACTTCTAGTGTTTCATTTGCTCCTTTTTCATTATCTGCATCAAATAAATTGGACTTAATTTTTATTTTATCTCCAATTTTCAAATTGTTTTTTTCAGCTAAGTCTTTATGTATTAAAATCTTACCTTTGTCATTTTCTTCCAAATGTTCTCCTTCTATTAATTTGTAAGCTCCTGACACAAATTTATTTTCTTTTGATGAATCATTAACTCCTGTTAGCATAACTGTTCTTTTAAAATTTTCTGCTCTTTCTGGTGATTGATTTGCAATTGTTTTTTTCGTTTCTATAATATCATTATCTACCAAATCAGCTACACTATTTATTCTCTTTACAAAAGAAGAAATATCTTCAGATTCAGCTATTTTTTTTATGTCTTTTCCTTTTATATTCCCTCCACCTCTTGGTGTTCCAAGATTAACTCTTCTATTTATTTCCATAGAAAAACTATTTGTTATATTTTTAAAAGTTTCCTCTGAAGCTCTATTAGTAGCATCTTTAATTGCCAAGCTAATCAGACTAAGTGTTGACATAGCCATAATAACTAATAATATTATTATTGATTTTAAACTTTTTCTTGTTACATATGCAAAAGCATTTTTTATCATCAATATACCCTCCTAATTAATTTTACTTATCTTTCTTAATTTTTTGTCACTTAATTCTAAAATAATATCAGCAGAATTTGCAACTTCCTTACTATGTGTTACAACTATTACACATTTATTTCTCTCTTTAGCCAATCTTTTTAATATTTCTATTATTTCTCCTGCAGTGTCACTATCAAGATTTCCTGTAGGTTCGTCAGCTAGAATTATTGGCGCTTCTGATGCTAATGCTCTTGCTATGGCGACTCTTTGCTGTTGACCACCAGATAGCTTCATTACATTTCTATTTATCTGACTTTTATCAAGTCCCAATTTTAGCAAAATATCTTCTGATGCCTTTTTATTTACTAATCTAACATTTTCTATTGGTGTTAAATAATCAATTAAATTATAATTTTGAAAAACTAATGTTATATTGTTTTTTCTATGATTACTATACCCTTTGTTCTCTATATCCTCATTTTTGAATAGAATTTGACCTTTTTGTGGTTTGTCTAGTCCTGCTAATAATGAAAGTAATGTTGACTTCCCTGCTCCTGATTTTCCTATTATTGCATAAAATTGTCCAAGTTCAAACTTTTGATTTACTGATGACAAAATCTTCTCTTTTGAATTTGAATAATTATATGTTACATTTTTTATTTCTAATATATCCATTGCAATCTCCTAACTTATCTTTGATAATATTTCTTTTGGTTTTTTTACTAATATCATTGCACTTGCAATAATAACTGATAAAACAATAATTCCTATTAATATTCCATAACTTTGTAAAAATATTGTAATATTTGATATTAAATTGTCATTTTTTAGTAGGTTATTAATAATTATTGTCGAATTATCAGAATTGATAAATCCACCTATTATTTGATTTAATATCACATTTCCTAAAAATAAAGATGCTACTATAGATGGTAGTGATATAAATATTAACTCAAATGTAAATTGAGCTATAATTTTTGTTTTACTTATTCCTATTGATAATAATATTCCTATTTCATAAATTCTTTCCCTTAGCCATAAAATTAATATTAAAGATAAAACTATTATTCCTCCTGTCATAATTAAATATGTCATAACCTTTATTATATGTTTTATTCCTTCTACAGATTCTAAAGTTTCTTCATATACATCATCATTTTTTTCAATATTGAATTTTGACCAATCAATTTTTATTTCTTTAATTTTATTTAATACTATGTTTGTATCTTTTGAACTATCTGAAAATATTTCAAGTTTATTTACAACTTTATTGTTTTCTGCTTTGTTTAATGCTACTTGGCTTGATTCATAATCAATAAATACCATATTTTCGCTAAAGTCTGATGTCATTCCTGTGTATTTTTCTTGTTTTTTTCCAGAAAAAATCCCAATAATCTCAAATTCATATTCTGTTTTTATTTCATTATTGTTTAAATCAAATAGTTCAAGACGAATTTTATCATTTAATCCTAAATTATTTTTTTTTGCCAGTTCTTCATGTATAATAATTTTTTCTCTGTCATCTTTTTCAATATGTCTACCTTTTATAAGAATAAAAACTCCACTATTAAATAAATTGTCCTTTCCAGTATTATTTGTGGCTTCTATTGAAAATATATTTCTAAATTCTTCTGACATATCGTCTCTTTCGATCATTTGCATTCCTTCTACTGCTTTAATATTTGTAGATTTTGCTAGTCCATCATATTGGGGAATTATTTCTTTTATCTCTTTTATATTTTCTATTTCTTTAAATTGATTTGTTTTAAAGTTCTCATTGTTATTTTGTGTTATTGATAAAGATGTATTTGATAACTTATATAAATTATTTTCTAAGCTGATTGTTGATTTCATTATGTTTAAACATGAGTATAAGCATGAAAGAACTATTGTTAAAATAATAAATATAATAACTGTTCTACTTCTCTTTCTCAAGATATATGCTATAGCATTTTTTAACATTTTTGTCACTCTCCTTTATACATATTTAATAGATTCCATTCTTTTTACTACTTTACATCAAAAATAGTACTTATGCTATCGCGTATTACAATAAGAAATATAATTTAGAAATTATAATTTGTCTCTCAAATGTTTTATTATAGTGTTTTAATCCAATTTTCAATATCTTGTTCTTTTGTAACAAGTTTATCGCTATAACTTTCAAATACAATGTTCATACCTTTGCAAATTTCTGAATTTGAACATAAAGTTCTAATTTCTTTAAATGTCTTTCCAAGCCATCCTGCATTAGTTGCAAAAGGTTTTATGGTTTTTCCTGATAAATCATTTTGGTTTAAAAATGTTCTTATTGCTGGAACAGGTCTGTACCACCATACAGGAGTTCCAAGTATAATTTCATCATATTTACTTAAATCAATGCCTATCTCTTGTATTTCTGGCAAATGATTACTTGCCTCACTATTTTGCTCATCATTTACAACAGTATCATAATCTTCTGAATATGGAATAACTGTTTTAATTTCTAAAATATCACAATTCAATTTTTCTCTAATTTTGTTTGCTATCATTTTTGTATTACCTGTATAAGAAAAATATACTATTAATTTATTCATAACTTTCCTCCTAATTTTTCTCTACCTGCGGTTTGTTTTTCCATATACTTCATCCTTTCTATTTAACAAGTTTTATACTTTTACCAATTTTTATTATCTTTTCCGTAATCTTCATTAGCCTTTTATTTTAATTTTTTATTTTCGTAACTTTGTATATTTTCATCATACCAGTTTATTTTTTTATTTAATCTATCTAAAGCATCTTGCATATCTTTAATTTTACTAACAATCTCATCTCTTTGCTCTATTAAAATTTGTTTTCTGCTACCTAATGTCGAATCTCCTCGTTGAAATAAGGTAGTATATTCTATTAAGCTTTCTATTGATAACCCTGCATCTCTCATACATTTAATGAAATTTACCCAATTGCAGTCAACTTCTGTATAATCTCTAATGCCATTTTTTCTGCAATTGTTATCATTTTTTTAAAACTTTAAGCTTCCACATAGTGTTATTATTTTCATTTTGTAATTTTCCTTGATTAAATGAGTTTTCTAACAAACTACTAAATGTAATTTATTCAACAAAATTCCATATTCCAAGATGACCTTTGGCTTTAATAGGTTTATCAAGTATTTCAATATTCTTTAAAATCCAAGCATATCTATCTCTAGCATAAATTCCTGATATATACTCTTCATTATTTAGTTTAACTTTTTCAATAAATTCATCAGTCATTTTTACACAATCAATTAATTCACATGAGCAGACTATATAACCATAGTTTAAATTATTAATGTCAACCAAATTCATTAAATCTTTATTCTCTCTGTATTTTTTTGGAATTTTAGTAGAACTTGCATGAATATATAACTTGCCTCTGTAATTAGTTTTCCAACTTCGTGTTTCGATTGTTTTTTTACCTTCCTTTATTATAGTTGCATATGGTTCAGTTAAACTTAACACTTTCATTATAATCATCCTTTCAAATTACTATTCTTCTAACTTAAAGTCTTTTTTTGCCAACTTTTCTTGTTACATTTTGGGCATTTCATATATCGTGTAGTTCCAGAGTGCATTGCAAAATATACTTGGCTATATTTGGGTACATATTTATGATGACATTTTTGACATTCATAATAACCTGTTTCTGTTTCTATTTTTAATGCAAATGAAACACCTATTATTAAAAGAACAAATGCTAATATAAACAATACTATTTTCGCAATATTATTCTCTACTAAAAATGATGTAACAAAAATTAGTATTAAGAAAGATATTGTCGAACTAAATCCAATCACATTTTCATACATCATTAATTTTTTATTTTGTATTTCTTCTTTTTGTGCCATTTCTAATAATGTTTTTTCTGCTACTTCATTATAATTATTCATTTCAATCAACTCCCCGCATAATGATTCATTTACACTTATTTTGAGTTCATTACACAAATCAAGCATTATTGATGAATCAGGCATTCCTTTTCCATTTTCCCATTTTGAAATGGCTCTATCAGTAATATTTAATCTTTCTGCTAATTGCATTTGAGTTAAATTATTCTTTTTTCTACATTTGGCTATAAATTTTCCTAGTGTATTCCATTTCTTCATACTCTAATGTTATTTTATTTCAACACCTCCGAATATAGCTGTGCTGTTTATATAGATTGTATGGCTATTTTCGTCTGTTTTTGTACTTGCTTTATTGTCAACTCCACCGAATATTGGAATTGATTTAATTTTTATTTTTACGTTTGATGGCACATAAATTTCTATTCCGCCAAATGTTGCACTTACATTAATTACAACGTCTGATTCTATGAATGCATTTCTTAAATCACATTTAACTCCGCCAAACACTGCTGTTAAATCTGCTCCTGTAAATTTTTCTTCATTGAAATTTATATTTTGTCCTGCAAATGTTGAACAATAAGAGTTTTCCCCATTTCTTTTTTGGTTTAGCTTTTTAATTTCATCATTTACTTTTCCACCTAAAGCGTCTTTGAAAATCATTGATAATCCAAGAACTACTAAGATTGTTGGAAGTGCTAATTTCCAAATTAAATCGAAGTCTATAATACCTTGACATCCTAAAAGTAAAGTTATACCAATTACTAATCCTATAATGCTTGCTGTTTTTTCTTTATCTTTAAATAATCTTGTGAAGCATGGCACTATAATAGCTAGTGTCCACCAACCATCAAAAAATATATCAATATTTGTTATTCCAAGTGCGTTTCCTCCAAAAATTAATCCTATAATTATAAAAAATATTCCCCATAATACGTTTCCGAAATTTTTCATTTTTTATTTTCTCTCCTTCCTTTTTTATAAAGTCATTTTAATATTTTGAAAATCAATTTTTAAATTAATAATTATAATATATTATGTATTATATTATATCGTTAGTTGTAAGTTTTGCATATAGTTTTTTAATATTTTTGCTACTCAACTAATGACGTGAGACAAAAATAGAGACACATTTTTTTGTGTCCCTATTGCATTTTTTATAGCATTTCCTTTACTTTTTGTTTTATTTCATTCCAGAAATCTTTTAAATTTTGATGTGATAATGTAACTTCGACCTCTGAATATTTAACCCATTTTGTTTGTTCTTTATCTTTTTCATCTATTTCATCATTTGTGATTCCATCGTCAATAGCTAAGTAAAAATAGTTTTCAACATTCTCACCTTTTGGATTGCTATAGTAAATTTTTGATAGTTCCTTATTACTAACCAAATGGCAATCATGCCCTGTTTCTTCTTTTGTTTCTCTTATAGCACATTCTGCTAATGTTTCACCTTTTTCTAAATGACCTTTTGGAAATGAGTATTCTCCGTTTCTATATACTAATGCAATTTCTTTTTCTTGTAAATTAATTAATATGCATCCTGCTTTTTTAACTAATTTTTTACTTTTTAATTTATCTGATATAAATAATAAAATACAGATTGTAAAAATAATTATAGATGTTACTATATTTTCCTTCCATATAATGCAATATGTAGCTATTCCGATACTTGTTGCTATTCCATTTATAATTATATATTTTTTCATATTAATATTAGATTTTTTCTTCATAAATATATTAAGTGGTACTAATAAACAAATGTATATGATTAATACTATAATTCCTATCATTGCATTAAAACCTGAATCAGATTCTGGTACTTCATAGCTACTACCTTTAGGTTGATTACTTAAAAATAAATATATAATTGAAAAAAATACTGTATCTGCATATCCAATAGCTATGTTGTAAACTATAGAAAGTATCACCATTATTTTGGCTTTTATTTTTTCATTAAAGTTTATAAATCCAATTGTTAATGTAACTATTAAAAAACTAATGTATATTGCACTTAATTCTATAAAAGACATTTTTATTTCTCCTTATAAATTAATGTATTAGAATTATGTTTAAATATATTCAACTATTTCACTTACATTAAATTCCATGATTTCCTCCTTATTAATTTTCAAACTTATCTTTATTTTCTTTAAAGAAATTATAGTATATTTTCATATTCTCTAATTCGTACCATTTCTTTGGGATTACTGGAATTGAGTCTAAATCATATATTTTAGCACCTGGTATAGATAGTAGGAATGGCGAATGTGTTGCAATTATGAATTGACATTTAAAAAATCTACTTAATTCTAGTAGTAACTGTATCAATTCGATTTGAAACTTTGGTGACAAGCTGTTTTCTGGTTCGTCTAATAAATATAGGCCATTTTCTTTTAACTCTTTGTCGAAAAATTCTAATGATGTTTGTCCATTAGAAAACTCTTTGAAGTTTTCTTCTATTCTACTTTTTATAAATTTACTTTGAGTCTTATTTCTCGTTTCAACTGAAATGCTTAGATCTTCTAAAGAAGAATAGTTAACTGGATTGTATTTGTATTGCATATATTGTTTTTCTAGTTCTTTTCTTCCCTCGTTCTTTTTCTGATTTTCTATTCGCTTGGATAAAATATTTTCAAAAATATCTTCACTTAATATAATTTTGCTTTCCATTGGAATAGTATTTTCTAAGTAATATTTGCATTTTTCTATGTATGTATCAAAATATTCTGATTTAACTAGTGGCTTTTTTCTGCTAATCACTTGTTTATCCTTATTGATTGTTTCAGTTATTATATTAAGCAAAGTTGATTTTCCTGAACCATTGTCTCCATAGAAAATTGTAACTGGCTCAAATTCTATGTTGAAAAATTGCTTTTCTAAGAATATGTGAAAAGGATATCCACTCCAATCTTCTTTATCTAGTAATTCAAATCTTTTTAAATATATCATTTCTCTCTCCTTGTGTTATTTATATCAGAAAAAATGTAATTTCTCAACTTAAGTCTATTCTTCACTTTCCTTTATGTCATCTATTTTTAATGTGTGTCCATATTTATTGCAATTTAATTATTCTTTTTCTATGAAACATTTTTCTAAATCTATATCATAAGTATTTGCTATCATTAACGTATAATATAAAACATCAGATATTTCTTCTTCCACTGTTCCTTTAATCTCATTATCTTGCATTCTCTTGTCTTTTCTAATGACTTCTGCAAGTTCTCCTACTTCTTCGATTAATTTTAAGAAATATCTTTGTGTATTGTGCAACTCTTCTGGCTTTGTTCTACTGTATTTTTCCTTTAAATATTTTTGCATTTTTCTTATAGTTAAATCCATATAACATACCTCCGATTGCCTTTATGTATTTTTCTGCTTTCATTTTATAAGAAAAGTTAAGTAAAGTAAATGCTTTTTGAATCTTATTTTTTAGCTACAATTCCATATAAAACTCTTTTTAGTAATATTCCTTTCTCTGTTTGAAATTTATTTATATATTCTTCAAGCAAAATGTTTTCAATAATTGGTTTGTGTTCGAAACTTTCATTATTTATTTCTGAAAATTCATCTAATATTGGTGTTTTTAATAAAAGTGCTACTAAATCTTCTTTGGTTTCATAATATTCGTTTTGCAAAATTTCTACTTTTTCAATATTTTTAAATCCTACTTCTTTTAAATCATAGTAATCTTTTTCGTATATTGATATTTCGTCATTATAAGCTTGCCCTCTGCCAAATATTTCTTTTATCTCCCAACAATCTTTCTTGTCGATTCCTTCTATTACAATCACACCATCAGGTATCAGGCAATCATAAATTTGTTGTGCATTTATTATCGTGTGCCTTGCTGAGATTAATTCGAATGTTTCTTTTGGAAATACCATTTTTAAATTGTTCATTTGTGTAAATCTTACTTTTTTATTTGGATAGTTCTTGGCGTTTTCTATAGCTGTTTTTATCATGTTCTTTGAAAAATCTGTACCTATTATCATTCCTACGTCAGGATAATTTTCTAAGAGTTTTTCTCCTCCGCCTGTTCCTAAATCTAAACATAATGATTTCTTGTTTGTGTTTTCTTTTATTTTCTGATAAAAATCCCAATTAGTTAAATTCTCTGTCTTGCATTTTATTTGATCAAATTGCCAGTTTCCTATTTCTTCATAATATTTTAATTCGTTTTCTTGCATCTTTCTCTCCTTTTGATTTGTATTTGGTTGTATATAAAAAGAACCTCCCTTCTATGAACAAAGCAAAAACAACCATAATTTTGCTATGGTTTAGTTTTGCCATTCATAGAGAAAGGTTCTCAACATTCTCTATTATTCAAACTATTTCTAGTTATCAATTTCTTCGATAGCATCACGCGAATGGACTAATTGAAATACTACAATAATATTGTAATACAAAATAGAGTATTTTTCAATACTTCACACTGCTCAATTCTAATCAAACATAAAAAGAACAGATTAAATAATCTGTTTCTTCTTCCTCTTTTTTATTTTTCTTTTAATGTGTATTGGCTTATATCTGGTTCTACAAATATTGCATCATCTACATCATCAAAAGTATATTCTTTTTCCGTGATTGTACCATTAAGTATGTTCTTGATAAGTAAGCCTGTATCTTTTTCTATATACATTCCTTCTTTTTCAAATGCTGATGGGAAATTTTTTATAGTGTAACAGTCTTTTTCATTGTGTTTTGTAGATTTTATTTTTGTAGGAATGCTGAATAGAAATGTCTGCCAGTTGTTATCTGTTTTTAATGCATTATAAACTTGAACGTCAATAGTTGTTCCACTGTCTAATTCAGCTGTTTTGCCTTCGTTGTTGTCGTAGAATATGTCTGTTCGCTCTCCGTTATTGTACATTGTTATCTTTGAGATTTCTCCATTTTTATTGTATTCTATAAATACAGCTTGTTTGTTATCTTTTTCATAGTATTTCATAGTTACGGTTGCTCCGTCAGCGTCTGTTGCAACTGATTTTATAGAGAAATTTGTGCTGCTTTCGTATTTTGAAAAGTTCTTCTCTATATTTTTAAGGATTATGTAATTTCTTAAAGTATGTACTAGTATTAGTACGATTATAATTAGTATTATAATTCCTATTATTTTTAATATTTTCTTGATTTTCATTTCAATCCCCTCCTTGTCTTTTGTGTAGCCTGGCTATCGTTAGCATGTTTGCTTTTAGACCTACGACTTTGCGTCATAAACTTTCGCTTACTTTGTTTTTTACAATATCTACCTATATTTTCGCACATTTGCTAGTTTTTGTCAAATTTTGCGAGTTTATTCTATAATCTTTCTATTTTATATTATCAAAAATTCCTCTTTGTTCTATATAATAAAAAAGTTCCTTACACTTCATTTAGTGCTTGGAACTTTTAAAACTTCATTTCTTTTTATTTATTGTTATTATAATTCCTGCTGTACTTACAACAAACATTGCAATATATACAGCTATGTTATCTCCTGTTTTTGGGTTTGCAGTGTTGTTTGTTTCTGGTTTTATTTCTGTGTTGCTTTCATTTTTTTCTTCTTGTTGTTCTTCTTCAGGGGTTTCTGATGGCTGTTCTGCTGGTTGATCTGGAACTATTTCTGCGCTTGCATATTTGATTATTAGATTGTATGTGCATCTATCATAATAATCTGTTCTTGTTTCATTTATTACAACAGATGCGTCACCATATGATGTGCCGTCATATTGTAATTTTGAACCAGTATACTTTGTATATGTCCCTTGATATTTTTCTTCTGTTTTACTTCCTACATTTACTGCTGAGATTATCGCTTTGTTTTCGTCTTGGTTTCCAATAATTTTTATCACTGCTTCACTTTCGTTTTCTGTTTTTACTAATTTACCATTTTCATTTTTATAATAAACTGTTTTTCCTAATTCAGCAAATGCTTTTAATCCGCTTGTGAATTCATCGTTTGCATCGAAATCAATTACATATTCTTTTCCGTTTGATAGGTCAATTACTCCATTTGCTGTTGCGTCTGTATATACATCTTCAACTACTGTATTAACCATTGTTCCTGATCTTATTAAAGATATATTTAGTGTACCTTTGAACTTACTTGAATCTAATTCCAAAAGTGATGTGTCTTTAATAGAATAATACTTTTTATTAATAACTAACCTTACTGGTAATGGCGCAACTGCTGAAACTGAATTACCTGTTGGTGCAAGTTCTGTTATTTTAAATGAATATTGGTATTCGTTTAGTTCTATTTTCATATTGTTTGTGATGTCTATTTTCTCTGAACCTGCATCTGTGTCTGTTGATTTGTATAGTTCAATTTCACCTATTTCTGGATATATTACTTTACCATTTTCTATTGTTGCATCTCCAAAATCTAATGTTACTTCGTTTGTGTCATCTGCTTGTGCCTTATTCATGGCAAGTGGACATATTATGCTTACTATTAAGCATAGTACAACCAAAATTGATATTGTTTTAATTTTTCTCATTGTTTTCTTCCTCTCTCGTAAATTTATTTTATATTTGAAATTCTATCATATAATTTTTGTTTACTTATGTTTTTTGCCAATTTTTCCGTGCCATTTTGGCAATTGATTATTATGAATTTTCTTTTACTTGCAATTATCTACACCAATATTATTTTTGAACTATAAAACTGGCAAGAGCTGTGCTTTTTACAGCACAGCTCCAGGCCGCCAATATTTAATTCATATTATTTATCACTCTGTTTTCGATAAGCTTTCTGCATCTCCGGTATTCGCCTTTTGAATATAACTGATTGAATTCATCTACAAATGCGTTCAGCAATTCAATTTCAATGAGACACTTTTCAATGATTTCTGCAGGTACAGTTTTCTTTAAGCTATCGATTCTGACTGATAATGTAATTGAGAATAATGTAATTGAGATTGCATCCTCATTTGCTTTTTTTAGAATCGTATATGAACTAGAAATATATTCTGCATTTCCCTTAAAGTATTGGAGCTTAGCATTTGGATATATCTCTGTGTAACCTACAAGTTCTTTCTCTGAAAAATAGAAAAGTTCTGGAATTGACACCTGTACAACATCCTTTAATGAAATCTCAAGTTCTTTAAATATACGGTTAAGTATATCAAAGATATTGTAGGTATCTGTATCTTTCATTTCACCGAGGAATTTGAAAGTTGTCATGAACGTGTTCAGATTAATCTCATGAAAATTCTTTTTGGCAACGATGCCAACTTCTTTGATTACTCCATACATACAATTGTAGATTATTCCTTTTTCTCCGACTTGTACTTTGAAGTAGTTTCGACCTTCTGAATCGAATTTGGCAATTTCAATCAGCCAGCAACCTGCCATGCAGTCTTCTAGGAAAAACGGATGGTAAAATGTTATGGATGTTCGTTTTGATCCAAACCATTTAGAAAAAACAATTTGTTCTTCCGGTATGAAACAATCCGCAAGGGCCATCTGCTGTAAGATATCATATCTTCTTTTTAATGCATCTACTAGTGTCCGTGCTAATTCAAACCTATCTCTCATAACTATTCTCCTCTCTTTAAGCTAGGGTTTACGTGTAAATAATATTTTTCTTTTGTTTAGGTTTTCATTAGAAAAATCCCTTTCTGCAATTTTTCGTGTTTAAAATTTTATCATGTTTACATAAAAATGTCAAAACTGATATCACAGAAAAGATTGACTCTTTTTAAAAAATACTAAAATGGTTCATTTGAGAATTTGTTATTTTGCTTGTGGTATTGTTAATATGTATCAAGAATGGTTTGCTGGGAATCTTGACTGCTCTTTAAATGATATTGCCTTATAAGTTAGCAAGTTATTAATGCTTGAATCAAATGAATTGAAAAAAATAGCAAGTAATTAAATTACTCGCTATTTTTTACTTTGTTAGTTATACTGCTTTTACTTCAAACTATCAGCCCATTTTTTAATATCAGCATCTGAAGCACTTGAGCTAAAACGTTGACCAGCTTGCCAATCTCCTGAATTTGCTTCCTCAGCTAAATTTTTTCCACTTTGTCCTAAACCTGATGATGAAGAAGTACAGAATGGTATTACAGTTTTTCCAGAAAAATCATTTGCCTTTACAAAAGTATCTACTGGCCAAGCAGCAATTCCCCACCAAATTGGATATCCAATTAAAACAGTATCGTATTCATCCCAATTATCAACCTTTGTCGTTTTTAATTTTGTGTCTCTCAATGACTCATCATTATGTTCTTTTGAAACTCTTGAATCGCTGTTATTCCAATTCAAATCATCTGATGTATATTCTTCCTCTGGTTCAATTTCAAATATATCTGCATCTAAATTTTTTGCAATCTTCTCAGCAACTGTTTTTGTATGATTTTGTGCTGAAAAATACACAACCAATGTTTTGCTTCCAGTATTTTTATCATTGTCTGTTTTGTTATCTACTATTTCATTTTCATTTGAATTTTTATTAACAACAGATAACTGATTATTTTCCTCAGAATTACCTTGCCTTTCTGTTTCACTACTTTTACTAGTATTATATACAATAGCTCCAACTCCAATTATAGCAATGATTACAAGTACGATCCCAATAATAATTTTTTTATTCATAACAATTCACCTCTTTCAAAATATTTTATATCATTTAGAGTTAACTCTAAGTCAATAGTTTTTTTATAGAAAATATCTTATATAAATAATTATTTCCAATATAACCTAAGGTTATCGTTAAAATAAAATAAACGCAAACCTTCAAACGAGATTCACGCCCATTACAATTTTTATTTAATCTTTTAATTTTAGTCCATCTTTAAAGGCATTTCCAACAACTTTGCCTAAAACTCTGTATGTGTTGCTTACCATATCAAATGTAATTATTTCCATCTTATCAACATCAATGTTTCCATTTTCATCTAAATATTCCTCATCAACAGAACAATTTACAATTGAGCCTATCAATTCTCCATTTTTGAAAGAGTCTACCGTGCATTCTAAAGTTAACGGATATTCTTCAATAATTGGTGCATCAACAAAATTTGATTTTGTTACATGTACTCCTGATTTTGCAATTTTATCTTCAACATTTCCTGAAACAACACCAAAATAATCAGATATTTCTTCAGTTTTCTTTGTAGCAAAAGCTACTGTAAATGCTTTTTTCAACTCCAAATTATCAGTTGTTTTGTGCTTTGATAATGAAATAAAAATCTTTCCATAATCATGTATTCCTCCCCATGCTGCATTCATTACATTAGCCTTTCCATCTTTATCATATGTTCCTATCATTAAAACAGGAAGTGGTAAAAAATTCGTTTTGTTTCCTAAATCTTTTCTCATAATTCATCCTCCTTATTTTATTTATCTTCTCGTATTATACACCTCGGTAGTCACTATCGGTCAATAGCTTTTTATAAAAATTATCCATTTTCTTGACTTTATCACTAAAAATGGAGTATACTAAAAATAGGAAATGACAAATCCGTAAGATACGGTTTTGCCGATTGTTATAGTTAAAATAAACCATTCCAGCTCGGTCAAAAGTAGAATGGTTTATTTTTATTTATGTAGTTGCTTATCAACCCAGTTCTTATACAGAACTGCTGTCAAGGCAACGTTTAATATTAAAGAGATCATCAATGATACTACTAAAGTTAGTATTACTTTAACCACCTTTCTTACGATAAATCGTATATATAAGGTGGCAAAACCCTTCCACTAATTGTCATTTCCTATGTTTGATATTTTACAACATTATTTCATTCATGTCTATGCTTTTTGTAATTTTTTCCAAAAGCATTATAAGACTATTACTTTAATTCTTTTTTTATATCTTCAATTGTATGAAATACTACTGATTGGATTCCTACTTCTCTAGCAGTAATAACATTCTTTTCTTTATCATCAAAAAATATAGTTTCTTCCTTATTTAGATTAAACTTTCTAATTAGCAATTTATAAATTTCAGGATTAGGCTTTGCTAAATGTTCTTGATAAGAATATATTCCCCCATCAAAAATTGTATTTATTTTTATTAAATCGTTAATATACATATAAGAATCTTCCGTTATGTTTGTTAACAAATATAATTTATAATCCTTATTTTTTAACTCTTTAACATATTCAAAATTCTTTTTAATTATTGGATATGTTTCTTTTAAATTTGATTTGTCTAATATATACTTTATGCTCTCATATTCTTCTGAATCTTTTAAACTACTTATATGTTCTTGAACTGTCTGTTTTCCAAGTATACAATCTTTAAAACCACAACCATAGGCTTTTTTATAAATTGAATCACATTTTCTATTTAGCACTTTTTCTATATTTGCTTTACTATCATCAAAAAGAACCCCACCAATATCTAGTACAATATTTTTAATCATTTTTAGTACTCCTATTCATTACGATTTTATTAATCTTCATCTATTTTAACCGCTTCTTACTATTTATATTATGAAATCTCAATAAGGTCAACACACTTTCAAAAAAAGTGTGCTTTTTTTCTCTCTAATTTTAAAATAAGCTCTGTTGCTCATTCTCACTCACTATCCAACTTTTTTGCTTAGCTTCTGTTATCTTATCTCCCGCTTCTACATCCCCAATCAAAAATGGTGAATTCTCATTATGCTTTTTCATATTTTCAATAACCAATTTCTTATTAGCATTCGCATAACAATACCTGCATAAATGCCCACAAGTATTATAAGTACCTATATCATTCCCCATAAGGCAATTACACTCTTGTCTTATATTCTTTCTTTTTGGTGGCTCCAGTGTACAACCAATTGATCTTTCTACAATTTCTTGACTCATACACCCATTACATTTCAAACCATACTCTGACAAAAATGTCTTCTCACAACAACTATGAATTGTCATATTATTTTCCTTACCTATTTTTGCAAACGCTTTTGCAATTCGTATTTGTTCATCTTGAGTAAGTGTTCGCAAATCAGGAGCATTTCTTTTTACCTTTTCATATAAATCTAAAAAACTAATTATACAATTATTAGTATACCCTTTTAAGCTTTGCGCTATTTTACTAAAACATTCTATATGTTTTTCAACATCAAATTCATCATTTATAAAAATAGGATCATATCTCCATCCAATAGAATCCACACCTACATGCTTTGATAATTTCTTAAAACTTTCTATTACTTTTTCTTTATCAGGTACAACAGGTTCTATATCTTTTCCGTATGGAGTAATTGTTACAAACCAATATTGCCTATATACATCCAATTCATCCAAATATTTAATCATAGGCTCTGGATTCTTAGTGCAAAAAGCTAAACAATCCACCACATTTGGCGACAAACTATATTTTGTTACTTGATTAGGATAATATGGATTTCTCACCAATACAAACCCTTCTCTTATTCTATTCATTAACCACTTTGAATAAAACGCTGGTACATCTGTTCGGCAACCTGTATTTATTATCATTTTTCTTTATATAGAAAACATCCTTTATCGTGCGAATATATTACTCCTATTGCTTGCAAATATGAATAGATTATTGTAGATCCTACAAATTTCATTCCTTTTTTCTTCAAATCTTTTGATATATTGTCAGATAGTTCTGAGGTTGTTTGATCAATTTCATAAAATGTTTTATTATTTGTAAATGTGATTAAATAATCGTGAAATGAACCATATTCACCTTGAATCTTCTTAAATATTTGAGCATTGTTTATACTTGCATTTATCTTGAACTTATTTCTAATTATTTTTTCATTTGATAATAGCTCTTGTATTTTTGCTTCATCATAGTGGGAGATTTTATCTATGTTGAAATTGTCGTATGCTTCTTCAAATGCTTTTCTTTTGTTTAATACACATTCCCATGACAGACCTGCTTGAAATGATTCTAGTATTAACATTTCAAACAAGTATTTTTCATCGAAATTTTGTTTGCACCATTCTTCGTCATGATATTTTATGTATAGTGGATTTTGCATATTACACCATCTGCATCTTTTTTTATTATCCATTTTTTCTCCTATTTTAAATTACATATTCATTTTCCATATACTTTCGCCTTGTTCTTGATATTGATTATATAATGTTTCCAGATTGTTAATCTTATCGGCACATTTTTCCGCCTTAATCTGCTAATATATTAGCATATTGAAATTTTTTATACAATCATTTTGCAAAAAAAGAGACAATAAATTTTTAAGTTTATTATCTCCTTTTTGATATTATTTCTCTATATAACCGTCTGTTGGTTTTGTATACATGTCATCTGATATTGATTTGTATCTTTCACCTGTATAATCATCTGTAAATCCGTTATATGCTTTATAAATTTCTCCATTTTCTGTGTCATATACTCTTTCATATCCAAGTGTTGCATCGCTTTGTTTTTGACTCATTCTATCATAAGCTGCACTTCTTGATTCCCAAGCTGACATTATCATATCTGATGTTTGATTTCCTATGTTCCTTATATTTTGGAATGTTGTCATTACTGCATCTTGTTGACTGTTATATTGACTTATGAATGTGTCTGAAAATTGTAGTGATGAAGATATTTGATTTAAAGTGTCTTCCCAATCTATAAGTTCATCTTTTGGTGCTGTTATAAATATTGTATTATAAACATTTAAAGGATATGTATCTATTTGCTTGCCAGATATAATGTTTTCGCTCATATAATATGAACCTGCATCATATACATATGCCATAAAGATTCCTTCTCCTTCTTTTCCATTTTCATCTGTAAATGATGCTCTTAGAAGATCTCCTCCAGTCGCTACTGATCCTAGATTTTCAATTATAGTAAAATTATTTAGTGTTGGAAATGTGAAACTAGCTGTGTTGTTTAATGGTCCTAATTCATTAAATATTTTATAAAATCCTTCTGTTGTTTCTTCTTCTATTACTGGATTCTGAGCGAAAATTTGATTTGGATAATATCTTTGATAGAAGTTTTTAGCATCTTGTGATTTGTTATATCCTTCTGTTTTCATATTTAAGAAAAATTGATATGTTGGATTTTCTGGATTATATACTTTTAATGTATAGTGAATATAATCTCCTATTGTATCTACTTTCCATCCTTTTGGAATTTTCATTGATACAAGACCATTATCAAAATCTTCGAATTCTACATCTTTTGCTTCATTTTTTACTATTTTTACTTCAGGCTCTTTCTTTTCGTTTTTGTTATTTGCAAATCTTTTTCCTGAGCTTGAACTTTCATTTGAATTATCGTTTTCCATATTATTTTTTATAATCACACCTCCTACTACTGCAATGATTGCAATAAGTACTAACACATATATTGCAATTGTGAATTTACTTTTTTTCTTTTTCTCTTGTTCCATTTTTCTTCCTTTCAAATATTAATTTCTATTTTATTGTACTAATACTATTATATTTTTTTAAGTGTTTTTACCATTTTTTCCGTGACACTTTGGTAACTTTATAATTTAATTACTTTTTCCCAAGGCAAGTTTTCTTTTCCAAAATGGCCATAGTTTGTTGTTTGTCTGTAGATTGGCTTTTTTAAATCTAAATAATTTATTATTCCTCTCGGCGTTAAATCGAATTTATTTTCTATTTTCTTTATAATTTTTTCTTCAGGTATTGTATTTGTTCCATAAGTATTTACATATATTGATACTGGCTTTGCTACTCCTATGCTATAAGCAAGTTGAATTTCGCATCTTTTTGCATATCCGTTTGCAACAATATTTTTTGCAATGCATCTTGCCATATATGATGCTGATCTATCAACTTTTGTAGCATCTTTTCCTGAAAAAGCTCCTCCGCCATGTCTTGCTGCACCGCCATATGTGTCAACAATTATTTTTCTTCCAGTTAGTCCGCTATCTCCAAGTGGACCACCTATTACGAATCTTCCTGTTGGATTTATGAAATACTTTGTTTTTTCATCTAATAAATTTTCAGGTATTGTTGTTTTTATAACTTTTTCCATTATATCTTTTTTTAATGTTTCTAATTCTATTTCTGGTAGGTGTTGACTTGATACTACAATTGTGTCAACTCTGACTGGCTCTTCATTTTCATATTCTACTGTTACTTGAACTTTTCCGTCTGGTCTTAAGTAGTCAATAACTTTATTTTTTCTTACTTCTGTTAGTTTTCTTGCTAGTTTATGTGCTAATGAAATTGGTAGTGGCATTAGTTCTTCTGTTTCATCGCATGCATAACCAAACATTAATCCTTGGTCTCCTGCTCCTTCTGATTCTACGTTTTCACCTTCTCTGTCTTCTAGTGATTTGTCTACTCCTTGTGCTATGTCTGGTGATTGCTTAGAAATATTGATTCGAATTGCGCATGTTTTATAGTCTATATCGTATTTGCTATTTTCGTATCCTACTTCTTTTATGGTGTTTCTTACTACTTTTTCAATATCAATATTTGCTGTTGATGATATTTCTCCTGTTATATAAATTTCTCCTTTTCCTGCAACTGTTTCGCATGCGACTCTTGCGTTTTCATCCTTTTCTAAATAGCTATCTAGTATACTATCTGAGATGTAGTCGCATAGTTTGTCTGGGTGCCCTTCTGTTACACTTTCTGATGTAAATAGTTTTTTCATTATAATTCGTCCTTTCATATAATAAAGTTATATATGTTTCAATTATTTTTACTCGTTATGAATATTATATTTAATTTTTTCGTTCCTTGCTAAAATATTTTCACACCTACTTAATTTCGTTTAGTAGGTTAGAGAAAAACTTTCAAACTGCACGTCACTCAAAAATTAGATATAATATTCTTTTTCTTGTTTAATATAATCAAAAAAACCTTTGTACAATTTTATGTACAAAGGTTTTTAATTCTCTTTAAATCATCATCCAAAGTACATTTTTTGTAACTTCGTCGGTTTTAGCACCTAACTGAAATAGGTTGCTGTGGAGTCATTAAGCCGATTCTCTCGTCCACTCTTGATAACATATATATGAGTTATTATAATGGTATGCTTATATAATGTCAATATTTTAAGTGCTGTTATTAAGAAAATATTATATTTATTTTTTCGTTCCTTGCTAAAATATTTTCCCACCTACTAAACTTCGTTTAGTAGGTTAAGGAAAAACTTTCAAACTGCGCGTCACTCAAAAATCAAATATAATATTTCGTTTTACTAGAATTAATACATGAAAAGTGGTATGAAAAGGGGCGCCACATTAGTAGCGCCACTTTTGAGATATTTTATAGTTACTATTTTGTTACGATTTCTGCAGATTCTGTGATGCCTTCTTCTGAAAGAATATCGGATACTTCTGAATCAGCGAAGATTCTTTCCAATTCAACCTGAGAAAGAATTCCTTTCTTCATAAGTTCATCAACCAGTTTTTCAAGCTCTGCACTGTGTTCTGCCAACACTTTGTCAGCATAATTTCTTGCCTCGATAAGAATGTCATCCATCTCTTTGCTGATTTTCTCGATGATATTCTCTGTGTACATAGGGTTCTCACTCTCACGAAGATATACTCGATCTTCTGTAAATTTTTCATCAAGACCGTATCTTGTGATCATGTCTTTAGCAAGACGTGTAGCTTTTGTCAGATCTGAATTTGCACCTGATGAAAGCTCTTTAGTATACAGCTTTTCTGCTCTTCTACCTCCAAGTAATTTTGCAATCGTCTGGATGTAGTAATCTCTGTTAGCAGATGGTGTTGCATACTCGTCTTCTTCAAAAACATTTACTCCTAAGTAATCCTCTGCTGGCATGATTGATACAGCCAATGTTTTTAAGAACCAGAGTTCAGGAGAAAATCTCTGAACAATGTAGTGTCCAGCTTCGTGATAAGCTGTTGCTCTTTTTTTCTTATCTGGCATTCTTTCGAACTGCTTTCTTCTGATTTCGAAGTTATCTAAGATATCTTCTCTATCTACTTCTTTCTTGTCTTTGAGCTCAGCTCCAGCCATTGCTCTATCAAGCAGATCAAGCGTTCTGTCTGGATTCTTTGTCTCAAAGTTGAAGCAGGATGCATTCAAAATTGTGAAATCTACCAGTTCCTTGCTGATTGTTGTATGATGAAATTCTTCCAGACTTAATATCTGATTTTTAATCATATCATACAGCTCGTGTGTCTTTGGTTCTTTAACGACGATTTTTTCAAATCTTCGCTTAAGAGCACCATCTTTCGAAAAATATTTTTCGTATTCATCGAAAGTCGTTGCTCCAATCACCTGTGTGTCTCCACGCGCCAGTATTGGCTTCAGTGAATTGGCTAAATCCAACTCGCCATCAGAGCAAGCACCAGCTCCCAGCACAGTATGAATTTCATCAATGAACAGAATGCAGTTTGGGTGTGTTTCAAGGAATTTAATCAACTCCTGAAATCTTGCTTCTGCCATCCCACGATACTTTGTACCAGCAACAATCGATGTCACATCCAAAGATAAGACAATAGCATCTTTGAATCTGTCATGGCAAATACCCTTTACAATACTCCAAACGAATTTCTCGACAATAGCCGTCTTTCCTACGCCTGGATGTCCTACCAATACTGCGTTTCTCTTGGTTGCTTTTGAAAGGATCTTGATCAATGTTTCTGTTTCCCGATCCCTTCCAAGAATCTTGCAGTACTCTTCATCTGGAGAATACTTATCGTTCATAACTGTTAAGAAGCTTTCCAGATTTTTGGGGAGTAACTGCTTTCTTCTTATAGCATCAAGTCCCGGTTTTTCAAGAGCTGTATCTGGAAGAATTGCATCTACTCCTAAGCAACTTGTTAAGAGTTCCATGTATTCATCCGGCATACTCTCAGCAAAGGCTGCAAGCATATAGTGATTGGTTAAAAGCTTAGCTTTGTACATATTCTCAGCTATATTAACCGCCATCGTCAAAATGCTATACATTTCCTTTGTTATATTGATTTGTTCCTTTCTGCCGCCATCTACGTACAAATTGATGGTAACAAATAAACCTTCGAATTTTTTACACTCTTCTCCGGAAAGGATAACAAAGTCTGGCTTTTCGGGATCTGACATTGCTGCTTCCTGTGCTTCGTTAACAATTTCCATGTACTGCTGTACTCTATCTTCCTCATATGGAAAATATTTCTGGTACATTTCCGTTACTCTTTCTACAATTGCCATATGTTCCATTCCCTGTTTTAAAAAGTAACGATGTAATGGGCTGTCTTTCATTAGTGCCAATGTTCCGAGTCCAATTATTTCTGGGACATATCCAAATCCATTCCGCTCGGCTACTGCTTTTGAAGCTAAAAACAAATTTGCTGCATCGCTATTTAGTTTCATAACTATTACCTCCTATATAATGTATCAGCTCGGTGATAAGTAACATAATCATTTTATATCGTTATGGCTGATTTGTCAATGTTTTTGGCTTTTTTAGCTTGTTTATAAAAATACATATTGAAAATTTTTGAATCACTGCGCAGGGAACAAACGAACGAAGTAAGTTCGTTTGAAGCATTCTTCCCGCTTTGAAAATAAAATTGATAAATTTTTATTTTCAAATTCCGAGGAATGCGACAGCAAGGTGTGAAAAAATTTCAATATGTATTTTTATATGCCAAATTAAATAAAGAAAAAACAGGGGTGGTTTCCCACTCCTGCTTTTTTCTTTTGTCCAACATTTGTATTTTACTTGCTTAAAAATCTGTCGTATATTGCTTTGCCAACAAACTGGGCTGCGATGTACACCAGCATAAGAAAAGCAAGTTCATAAACTTTAAAAATCAGTGCGAGTACAACTAAGATAACACAGAATCCTAACATACTACTACCTCCTAATAAAATTAGAAATACAACTTGGACGGTTCCGTAGGCTAAAATTATTTCATTCCTTCATAAAGAATATGAAGGCTTTTGCAGCGATTCCGAAGCATAATAGAATCGCTAACGTTCCTGCGCCATCGGACATTTGCTCCACGGTTCCGTGAACTGCAATGTCGATTGCGAGGACAATAAGTCCTACGATTATCAGGATAGTGCTGAATTTCCATAAGAGCTTCAGTACTATTACTGCAAGCGGTACTAATAGTAATATGAAGCCCACTTTCAAGAGTACAATAAGAATTTCTCCTAATGTCATAATAATATTTCCTCCTGTCTTTTTTTATTGTTTTTCTTTACTACTGATAATTTTTTAATCTTATGCTTTTTTTATTATACACTATTTGGGGCTAAAAATCAATGTTTTTGGCATTTATTGGGTTATTATACTTCCATAGTCTATTATTTCGAGATTTTTAAAATCTACTAGTTTTAGATTATGGTTGTTTAAATGTTCTATTAAACTTGCTTTATTTGATATTTTATTGCTATCTCCAAATATAATAAATTTGTCTTCTATAACTGCTGTTGCTCCACCTATAAAACCGCTCATTTTCGTTTGTAATCCATTTTTATCTAGTAGTCTTATATTTGTGTTGCCTAGCAATAATACATCTATATTTTTTCTTTTTAATGTTTCACATATTCCTTCATCAGATGTTATACATGAGTTTTCTGATACTGCATTTTGAGTAACCTTGCTTTATATTTATTTTTTGTATGCCTGTGCTGTCTATATATTTTGCTACTGCTGGATCTGTATATTTAAAATTATGTATTACTCTTTTGCCAATTTGACATATGTTATATTTAATATCTTCTGGATATTGTGCTCCTACTGAATTTGACCCTTGCTTAGTTTTTAATTTATTTTCTAATTTCAAATTTGGTGCTTGAAATATTTGATTATTTATTTTGCAAAAGAATATATCTGGGTGTGAAGAAATTTCATCATATACAGATGATTGGTATGGCAATTCTATTAAATCACCATACTGTGATAAATATTCTTTTTCAATTTTTCTCATCCTTGAATCAATTATTATTTTCATATTATTTCCTTTATGTTTTGTTTTATATATATTTATTAATTCTTGTCTATTTGTTATTATACATTGTTATAGTTCTTTTTTCTAGCATTAATTCTTCTTAATATATTAACTTTTTTGAAATAAATATATTATTTTTACATTTATTTCTTTAACTACCACTAAGTGTTAGCATTTTACTTTTTCGATTATTGTAAAAATTTTTTTTATATGTTACTATAATTTAAAGATTTACAAAAGAAAGGGGGATATACTATGGATGAACAAAAATACGAAAAAATATTAAAAGATGTAAAATGGAGTTCAATTATTCTTTTTGTTTTAGTTTCATTTCTATTATGTATAAATATAATGTCTGGAAATTTAAGTGGACTTTCTGCAGTAGTTGTAGTTATTCGAATAGTTTTGTTATTATTAACAATAGTTGGCTGTAATAATGAAATGTTGTATGGTCCAATTTGTGGAGTTGTTGTTGCAATTTTAATGATATTATCTTTTTCTATTGTTGCTATTATTATAGGAGTTGCATACTTACTGGAATGTATCAGTTTAATTAAATATATGCAAAACTAAATTTTAAAACCCGAATATTATTATACTTACTATTCGGGTTTTATTTTTATTATATAGATTTATTTTCTAAATATCTCTTTTCTAGTAATATTGCTGATGCATATATTGCACATATTCCAATTTCTACTATTGTTAAATAGTGATACATCTGATTTTTTACTTCTTTGATAATTTTTTCCTTTTCTGCTTGATAAATAGCCATTTCGTTTTCATCATATAAATATGGTAATACTCTTTCACTATACTGCCATAAAAAATCTTCTTCTGTTACTTTCTTTATTGTTGTATCAACATTAGAAAAAATACTAAAAGCTTGTATCAATAATAAGATTATAATAATAATTGATATATTTTTTATTACTTTTACTACATCTTCTTTATATATTGTTCCTTTTTTCAAAACTCTTCTATTAGCTAGTTTGAACATTGCAAACACCATTAAAGCTTGTAGTACTACTATAAAAAAAGCTAATAATGTATATTGCTCATTTTCTACAAAGTATTTATACGTTAGTGTATATATAATTCTATATAAAATTGCAGAAATACCTCCATATAAAACTAAAGAAAGCAATAATTCTCCAATCATTTGATTTGCTGTTAATACGTTATTTTCTTCTATTTTTTCTTTCTCCATTTTTTCCTCCCTAAATATATTTTTAATTTTTTATTATTCAACACTTTTTAAACTTTCTATCATATCTATTTTCTTTAATACAAAATGTATTACTTTGTTTACTATAACTGAGAAGATGGCTGTAATTACTGCAGAGTATAGATAACTAATTGGTGCTACTTGTCTTATAAATTTCAATTTATCAATTTCTACACTTGCTACAACACCATCAGTTAAGAAATATCCAAATACAAGTCCTAATAGGATTCCTACTATTGTAAAAATCAAGTTTTCTTTGTTTATGTAATTATCAACCTCTTTGTCATAAAATCCTAAAACTTTTAATGTTGCTATTTCTCTTTGTCTTTCACCTATATTAATGTTTGCTAAGTTATACAATACAACAAAGTCAAGTAGTGCTGATGCTATTACTAATATTAATACTACATAATTTAATGTTCCTAACATATCTGTTATTGAAGACATTAGTGATGAAATAATTGAAACTGATGCAACTCCATCTATATTTAATAGTTCTTCTGAAATTTTATTTAGTTCATCATCTGTTGTGTTCGGAATTGCTTTTAGTAATATCATGTTTACATTAAATGTTTTTACATTTGCATTGTAGAAATCTTTGGTCATATAGACGTAATTTGAAACATAGTTTTGCGCTATTCCTGATACCTTTAAGTGGTATTCAATATTTTCTCCATCTATTAGTGTTACTTCATCTCCAACTTTAGCATTTATAAATTCTGCTACTTTATCTGTAATTATTATTCCTTCATTGTTTAAAGTTATTTTTTCTCCAGTTTTGTAATCTTTCAAATTGCATACTTTTTCAAATTCTTCAATTGAATTTGGTACAAATATTGTGGCATCATAATTTCTTGAAGATGCTTTTAACTTTCCTGTATTGGCACATATTTCTGAATATGCTTCGACTTTTTTGTTTTCATTCATATAGTTTTCTATTGAGCTAATATTATCTGTATTGGATAATGTTATTGATGAATCATATTGGAATATTCCTTTGAATTGTGAATTTGGAATATCGATTATTGAATCTCTTATTCCGAATCCCGTAAGCATAAGTCCTGTACACCCTGCAATTCCGACAATTGTCATTATTGCTCTTTTCTTATATCTAAAAATATTTCTCATTGTAACTTTTTTAGAAAAGTTTAGTCTTCTCCATATGAATGTTATTTTTTCTAAGAATATCTTTTTACCGTTTTTAGGCGCTTTAGGTCTCATAAGTGCTGCTGGTGTTTCTTTTAATTCAGAATGTGCTACAAGTATTGTAGCTCCTCCTATGCACGCAAATGCTATAAATGTTCCTGCTAGGCCTATTCCTAATTGATAGTTTAAGTGAAAATCTGGTATTGTGTACATTGTTGAATATAATGACCATACTATACTTGGAAGTAAATAAAAACCTAGACTCATTCCAAGTATGCCACCTATTATGCATGCTAAAAATGCATATAATATATATTTAATTATTATTTGATGGTCTGTATATCCTAACGATTTTAATGTTCCAATTTCTATTCTTTCTTCTTCAATCATTCTTGTCATTGATGTTAAGCTTATTAATACTGCCACTAAGTAAAATATTATTGGAAAAAGCTTTGATATATTTGACATTGTTTTTATTGCATCAAAAATATTTGAATAGCCTAAATTATCTGTTCTTTCTTGAACATACCACGTTGCTTTTTCAATTTTTCCGACTTTATCTCTTGCGTCATTTATATCCTTTTGTGCGTTGTTTAATTTTTCTTCCGCTTCTGCTTTGCTTGTTTCGAACTCACTTTCCTTTTCTGCTAATTCTGTTTTACCTTTTTCAAGTTGTTCTTTTCCTGATGCTATTTTTGCTTTCGCTGAAGCTAATTGTTTTTGAGAATAGCTTTTGTTTGCCTTTAATTTATTTTTATTTGCTTGCAATTCGCTTCTAGCAGAATTTAGTTGTTTTTCTCCATCTATTATTTGGCTTTCTGCTGAAGTTATTTCTGATTGAATCTCTGCTTTTTTTGCATTTAAATTATCAATTGCTACTGTTGCTTGATATATTAGTGCGTCAATTTGTGTTGTGTCTGTTATACCTGATGATATTGCATCTTGTTTTTGCTTTTGTAGTACTTCTAAATTCACTTGTGTTTGAGCTATGTTTTCTTCTATTCGAGAAATTCCGGCTTCCGCTTCTGCTTTCTTTTCTGCTAAAGTATCTTGGCTCTGTGTTAATTCGGTTTGCTTTTCTGATAGTTGAGTTTCGGCATTTTTTATTTGTGTTTCTGCATTTTTAAATTGACTATTTGCATTTGCTTCTTGTCTTTGAATTTCCTTTTCAGAATTTTGTAATTTTATCTCTGAATTATTCAATTCTGTTTTAGCATTATTTATTTGAGTTTCAGCATCTTGTAATTGACTATCTACTTCTGCTTTTTTAGAATCATACTCAGCTTGTGCATCATCAAGTTTTTTATTTGCCTTATCAATTAATCCTTGATATCGTGCTTGTTCTCTTTCAACTTTTATCTCTTCAACTTTTTCTTTTACTGGATTAACTGTATTTAAATATTCATCGCTGTTTGTTACATATTGTTTGGCATTTTTTACGGTAGCACAAATTTCTGTATAATAATCTAAATTTATTACATCATCTTTTGTATAAATATAATAGCTTATACTTCCGTTTCCAATTGATGTATTTCCACGTTCATTTGAAATATATATAGGTGTTTCTGCAATTCCTACAATTGTAAATTCAGTTTGGGTTAAAACTTTACTTCCGTCCTCGTTCGTATCATCATTTTCTAAAATTATCTTTTTTCCAATTAAGCTATTTACATCTTCTTCTATTGTATACCTAGAATCCAATAAACACTCATTAGATGTTTTTGGCATTCTACCTTCTGATACATTGGGTTTATTTATGTTTTCGTTATACTCTATAATCTTACAAACCTTTTCTTTTCCTTCAGTTTTTGATAGCGCCTCTTTCGTTTGAATCCCGTATGCCTTATCTATTCCATCTATTTGTTTTATTGCATTTATATCATCATCTGTAAGTCCAAGTGTAGATATTACTTGAATGTCATACATATTGCTATTATCAGCATAGCTATCTAAACTTTCCAACATATCTGGACTAGTTGCATTTAAGCCTGCATAAAAACCTACTCCTAAAAATGCCATTATTAAAATTGATATAAACCTTCTTCTCGTTTTACTTATTTCTTTTATATTATTTTTTAACAATGATTTTTTCATTATTATTTTCCTCTCTTACCATTCGATATTATCAATTGATTCAGGGGTTTCATTTATTATAATTTTCTCAGCAGTTCCATTTTTAAAATGTATTACTTTATCTGCCATTGGCGCAATTGCTCCATTGTGAGTGATTATTATAACTGTCATATTTTCTTTTCTAGCCATGTTCTGTAACAATTTTAATATGCTTTTACCTGTTTTGTAGTCTAATGCTCCTGTTGGCTCGTCACATAATAAAAGTTTTGGATTTTTAGCTATTGCCCTTGCTATTGCAACTCTTTGTTGTTCTCCTCCAGATAATTGTGATGGAAAGTTATCTTTTCTGTTTTCCAATCCTACTTTATTTAATATTTCATCTACGTTTAATGCATCTGGACATAGTTGCGTTGCTAGTTCAACATTTTCTTTTGCGGTTAAATTTTGAACTAAATTGTAAAATTGAAACACAAATCCAATATCGTTTCTTCTGTATGTTATTAATTGTTTATTTGTTAGCCTAGTTATTTCCTTATTATCTACTAACACTTTACCTGAAGTAGCTGTATCCATTCCTCCTAAAATATTTAATGTAGTTGTCTTTCCAGCTCCACTTGGTCCAACAATAACTACTAGTTCTCCTTTTTCAATTTCGAAATTTGTATTATTTAAAGCATTTATTGTTACTTCTCCCATCTTATATTGCTTGGTTACATTATTAAATTCTATATATGACATAAAAATCTCCTTTTTCATTCATTATCCCTTTTAATATTATAAATTATATATTATTTTTTTATTTTGTAAAACAGTTTATTGAAAAAAATTTCACTTAATATTATAATTTTTTGTGAGGTGATATTATATGATTAATCGTGATGAAAATCCGGTTTTTTTGAATGATTTTCTTGATTATTCTTCTACAATTTTGAATAAATCTCCTAATACTATGAAGGAATATAATTATGATATAAGTCATTTCTTAAGATTTATTAAATATAAATTCAATATGGCTAAAATGGATAATGAAGTTGGTCTTGCTAATATAAAGATAAATGATCTTACAGTTGAAACAATTACTCAAATTCAAATTGAAGATATTCATGCATTTCTTGGGTATATGAAAGAAACTTTTCATAGCAAACCTGCAACATTAGCTCGTAAGGTTGCTAGTATTCGTGTATTTTTTCATTATATGTGCAACAAAACCAAAAGAATTCCTAACAATCCAGCAATTGATTTGGAAACTCCTAAGCTTGATAGAAGATTACCTAGATATTTGAGTCTAGATCAAAGTAGAAAACTTCTTCAAGTTGCTGGAACTCCACCTCTCGGTACTCATGGTAATCATGACAATTCTTCTAGAAATTTTGCTATTATTACTTTATTTTTGAATTGTGGTATGCGTTTATCTGAACTTGTTAATATAAATATTAAGGATATTGATTTTTCTGAAAACAAATTAAATGTTATTGGTAAAGGAAACAAAGAACGTGCAATATATTTGAATAAGGCTTGTATTAATGCTATTAATGATTATTTAAAGGATAGACCTAAAGAAGGTGTTAAGTATGATTCACGTGATGCTTTGTTTTTGAGTGAACAACGTAAGCGTATTAGTAATAGAACAGTTCAATATATTGTTAAAGAAGAAATGCATATTGCTGGCATTGATCCTAATAAGTATTCTGTACACAAATTAAGACATACTGCCGCAACATTGATGTACAAGTATGGAAATGTTGATATCAGGGCTTTGCAAGTACTTTTAGGTCATGAAAGTGTTTCAACAACTGAGATTTATACTCATGTTGATAATGAACAAATTAGAAGTGCTATTGAGAGTAACCCTTTAGCAGATGAAGGCAGTAAAGATTAGAATTTAAAAAATTTATTGTACATAGAGCAAAAAGGAAAATACATATCAAAATTTTTGAATCACCGCGCAGGGACCAAACGAACGAAGTGAGTTCGATTGAAGCATTCTACCCAGTTTGAAAATAATAAAATGTCAATTAAGATGTTACTTACATCCAATTGACATTTTATTATTTTCAAAATTCAAGGAATGCGACAGCAAGGTGTGAAAAAATTTTGATATGTATTTTCCTTTTGATTTTATATTAAATATTTTTTAATTTAATTCTGATTTTATTTTTCTCTATTTTTTTCGTACCATATATCTGATAATCTTATTGATTTAGTTTGACTACTATCTTTTCCTATTTGTATAGCATCTAATCTTATCTTTTCATTTTCTAAACGTCTTTCTAATAATGACATAAACATTTGATCATCTTCATCTGAAACTTTATTTTCTATTTTTTCTTTAATCATACTTCCAATTTGTCTTAAAGCTATTTCTCTTTTCTTAGAACGTGCTGCTTGAGAAATTAAAGTTTCTCCTCCTTCAAATGTCATTCTAGATATGTTACTATTACATAAATCTATAGCTTGTTTGAATTTTTCTTGTGATGCTAGATTATCTACTACTACTCTAAATGCTTGACTTGATGGGATTTTTTCTGGAAATTCGCTTAATACTTGCATACTATTTTTTACATCTTTTATACGATAATCATTTCCTTGTTCTGATAATAAAGTCCTTATTTGTATTGCTATTTGTCTTTCATATTGTTGTTCACTTAGAACTACTCTTCCATTTGTAGCTTTTTTAGCTTCTTCTACTCTTTTATGTGCTTCTTTTAAAATAGTTTGTTGAGCTTCTTGTATGTTTAGTGTTCCTTCTGCTATAGCTATAACAATTCCTCTAATTTCAGGTGAAACATTGTTTCTCATTTCATATTGCATAACTTTTGAGTTTATAGTTGTTATTTTATTTTCTATCCTTCCTTTTATATTTGAAATTAGTAAATTCTCTCTTGCCATTTCTGGAGTAATTTTTTTCTTTAATTCTATTAATTTCTTAATATCAGTCGTTTTCTTAGCTTTTTCTTCTATTAATTGAGAATATCTTTTTTCAACTCTCCTTTTTCTTAAGTAAAACTCTCGCGCACCTTTTTCGCCTCTTTTTTTAGATATGTTTTTAAATTCATCTCTGTCAATCATTTTCTTTATTTCTTCAGTTTGTTCTAGAGTGGAATTTGTTGTATCTAATATTTTTAATTCTTTTAACATAACGTTTAAAATGGCTTTTCTATTAAAATCTGACATATTTTCTATGTTTTCTTGTTCTCTTTTTAAGTAATCGATTACTTCTTGAACATTTTTTTCCTCTTGAGGTGTTGACTCCATTGAAGCTACATTTCCATCGTTAGAATCATATGAATAATATTGATTAAAATATTTTACTCTTATTTTATTCATTTTGCTTTCTCTACTTAAAAATGTTTTTTTTGCCTCTGTATCAATTACTTTTTTTATTTCATCAATTGGGACATTAAACTCAAATGCTATTAATTCTGGATCACATCCATATTTCACTAATTCTATAATTTCTTCTTTGTTCATCTATTTTCTCCTAACTATTTTCAAGACTATATCACATTTTTCCTTATTTTTCAATACTTTACATAACAAAAGCAGCCTAAAATGTGTAATTTTAGGCTGCTTTGGGTGCTACAAAACTAATATTATTTTATTTTCGCTATTTCTTCTGGTGTCATTATGATTTCTCTGAGCTCTGTCAGAAAACTCTCAATACGTACTCTGAAGTTTGGGTCTTTTGTATAATACCTCTGCACAAATTTCTGAAGCATCTTAGACCACTGCAGTAATCTCATTTTTTCGTATAATGCCATGCTTTTTTCTACTTTTATTACTGGCACTTTTGTAAAGATTTGTTCTGAAAGGGTAATGAAGTTCGAATCGGCTACGAGGCTGATGTCTTCCATTATTTCCAGGACTTCTTTTATACGAAATGCCATTGGATTACTTTTGTTGATTGCTAAGAACTGCTGCTCTTTCTTAGAAACATTTTCGATTCTGTATTTGTCTGTTGAAATGATTTTGGGCATACATTTAAATATTCCGGACCAATACTCATCGAAAGTTTCTTTAGTTTCTGCTTCAGAAGTTACTTCCGGTTCTGGCTCAGGTTTGGGTTCTTCCTCAGCTTCCGTTTTTGGCTCTTCCAGCTCTGGTTTAGATTTAGGTTCTACCTCGGATTTTGCTTCAGAAACTACTTCCGGTTCTGACTCAAGTTCAGGTTCTTCCTCGGCTTTTGCTTCAGGAACTTCTTCTGATTCCATCTTAGGTTCAGGTTCTTCCTCGGCTTTTGCTTCAGGAACTTCTTCTGATTCCATCTTAGGTTCAGGTTCTTCCTCAGCTTTTGCTTCAGAAACTACTTCCGGTTCCGACTCAGGTTCAAGTTCTTCCTCAGCTTTTGCTTCAGAAACTACTTCCGGTTCTGACTCAGGTTCAGAGTTTTCCTTAGCTTTTGCGTTTACTTCAATCATTAACTCCTTTATTAATTTAAGGAAAACTAATAAAGTAAGATTAAACCGCTCCTTTACTGCTTTAGAAATCAATACTTTTGTATTAGTATTAAATTCTGCCCTTTTGCAAAGATTTTGTGAACTGCGTTTTATGATATTTTCAATACAAAACCAGCTCATTTTTTGTGTTTCAGCAACAGCTTTTATCAGTTCCTCAAAGGCATTTCTTATTCTGCTGTCTGAAATCTGAATATAATCAGCTAATTTTCCAGAAAACTCTTCTAAGTTCTCAGATTCTTCGTATAACTTTTCAGCATACTCTTTTGAAAACTCTTCGAAGCTTTTTTCTTCGGCTGATTTTTTCTCGACTTTTGCTTCAAGAATCACTTCTGTTTCTGACTCAGGTTCAGTTTCTTCCTCAGTCTTTGCTTCAGGAATTTCTTCCGGTTCTGGCTCAGGTTTGGTTTCTTCCTCAGCTTCAGCTTTACGTTTAAATACTGTTTTAGATGGATGGCTGATAACAATGTTTACCACATCGCAGACAAACCATTCAATTGAAACACCTAAAGTTTCTTCAATTGTTTTTGAAAAAACTTCTTTTTTGACCGGATCGATTTCTCTGGTACAGCGTGGTAATTCATCATTTACCATATAAAAATCTACCTTACATGTGTGCTTTGTCCCAATGCCATACGTAGGAAAGAGTGGCATACGTTTGTCAACGTTTCTCGCGCACAGCATGAATTTAACGAAATCCTCTTTCAGTTCACTAGGAATCTGAGCATATTCTGCTAAATCCTCATAGAAATGAGTTACAGTTTTAGCTTTTTCGAATATTTCGTTTACATAGTCAAGTGAAAACTTCTCTTTCTCTGACTCATGTTCCGCTTCGACGTTCGATTTTTTCTCAGCTTCTGCTTCAGAAGTTGCTTCCGGTTCTGGCTCAGGTTTTGGTTCTTCCTCATCTTCTGCTTCAGGGATTTTTTCTGATTTCGACTCTGATTCGGTTTCTTCCGCTCCTGCTTCAGCATTTGCATCAGTATCATCTTCTGAATCAGATTCAGTTTCTTCCTTCTTGGCTTCCGACTCGTTTTCTGCTTCTGTTTCTAAACCTGTTACATGTTCGTTTTCACCTGCTCTAACTTTAGCTTCAATTTCTTTCTCTGGCTTATTCTTTGGCTCTGCTTGATTCTCAATAATGAATTTTTTAACAGTTCCACAGCCTAAGATTTTTGGAGCAAACTTCTCGGTAAGTTCAACATCGTAGAACTCGATTTTTAATTCATTTTCGTCAAATGAAATTAAAAAATCGTTTTCTGTCCGCTTTGACAACTGTTCAGATAACAGCGATTCAAATAACTTGCCAATTCTTTCTTCAGCAGCTGAAAATACTATCAATGTTGCTTTGAATGTAAACATAATCTACCTCCTGTTTGTGCGCACTAACAGTTACATACAATACTTACATTATAATATTAGTTTTATCCCTCCTTTTATTTAGCATAGATACACTTAAATTAAACATTTTTATTAAAAACATATTTTTATTTAAGTCATTGCTAAATATGAATTTATTTTGGTGTATACCAAGTCTTTTTTATTATACTATGCTTTTGCCTATTTTTCAAGAAAAATACGTATTCAATAAAACTTTTTATGTAAATTTCTTTCATATATGACAAAAGCGAACTATTTATTACATTTGCATTAATTATAACATTTCTAAGTTCGCATCTTTGTTCGTGCGTGAAATTTGCAAGGCAATTTCTGTGCATTGTTATTTTGTACGCTAAGCAGTTTTAAGAACTTTTTAGTTTGTAAAAAGCAATCTAAACTAACTTAAACTTTGCTAATTTAGATTGCTTAATTTTAATTTGTATTTAAATCATTATATTTTTCTTTTAGTTTTACATATCCTAATTCGTGCCATTCATTATATGCTAAATTTAGTCTGAATAATAATTTAGGTTTTGCACCAGCTCTGTTCTTATCAATTACGGCTATATAGTACCTTACATCTGGATCTTCAAATACTTCCAAATCTCTGCATGTTGTAAATCTATCTGAATCTGAATATTCATAATCACCTAAATGGTTTCTTTGAATTTGTTTAAACAATGTTAAAGAGTCGAATACTTCTTTTATTGTTTTACTAACAGATAAATCATTGATCGTTAGATTTATTGGCAATGTAGTGTTTTCAGATAACTGAATTGATGCTCCTATAAAGATATTAAATTTTTGAGCTAATTCAGATAATAATGTAGCTGTTTTCTTTAGCTCATTAGCATCTCCTATGTTATTTACATCTGATTTTAAAGTATCGTAAAATACATATTCAATTCCATCTTTATACATGTAGTTAGAAATTACTTCATGCAAATCATTATTTGTATACTCTGTTAAGTGTACAAAATATACTGAGTTATTTACTTGCTCATTTAGCCATTTTGTAACTTCCATTATCTGATTAAACTCAGTTGATATTGATGGAAGTCTTTTTACAAATTGTTCTTGTGTTTCGTTGTCAAGTTTCTTTATAAATCCTTGTTCATCAAGTAGTACTTCTTTTGGGTTATCAGCCTTAAACTTAAACTCTAATAGCTCACTTTCATTTTTTATCAATTTTTGTTTATGAAATTTTTGAATTTCTGGATTGTTTATTATTGTTGTTAGTAGACATAGTCTCATTTTATCTTCTGTCATTTCGTTTGATACTACTAAAACTTTCTTTTTATGTCTAAACGCTATGTTACACGCTAAGTTCACTGTAAATCTACTCTTACCAGCGTTTGAAGGCATAGCATATGTCATTATTTCTCCTTTTCTAAAGCCTTTGAAAACTTTAGTCATTATTGGAAAAGGAAGTGGCACACCTTCTCTTAATTCGTTTTTATCATCTAACCAAAAAGCTGCAATATCGTTATTTAATACTGATTGACTTAATCTGTTTGTTACATTAATTTGTTTGATTGCTGCTTCGACTTCGTCTGCTGACATTTCTTTATATTTTACATAACTTTTAATTTCAAATATTTTTTCTTGTATTTTTTTTGTTGGTGCTTGTATATAACTTCTTTTTAATATGAATAATTTCTTTAATTCCCTGTAAATCATTTCAAAATCATATTTTTGGTCAAGTGGAGCAGATTGCATTGCAACTTTTAAATCATATAATTCCGCAATTGCTTTTGGAAAGTTAAATCCTTCTTTTAATTGTGGTGGTGCTTGTTTTTCACCTTCTTTAAATATTACACTTTTATACAAGTTTAATATGATTTCACTAGAAAAATAACATAAATTTTTCTCGAAGTAATATTTTGAAATTGCATTGGGATTACCATATAATAATGCAATATATATTATTTCTAGCGTTAGATTGTCTAATTCCTTCGGATATAACGGTTCTGTTGGTTCATCAGATGAGCTGTTCATTTGCTCTATTCTTTTTTCTCTAGCATCAAGAATATTTATTTCACCTTGCAGTTGATAAATGAATTCGTCTTTATCAAATTCATTTTTCATATTTTCTTCTTCTTTTTTTAATCTTTCTGCTTCCATTTGGGCTTTGCCCTTATTTAAAATTTTGTTTAAATTCTTCTCTAACTGTTTGTACTGACTGTTTTCTTCTGTTATCACTTTCATACCTCCTATCTTTTGTACTTTAATTATTATCTAAAAATCTTTTTGTTAATTGTTCTCTGCATTTTTCTTCAAATTCGTCGTTCATTTTTGAAAGTTCTACATCTTCATTATATTTTCTTTTTAATGCATATTTTATTATGTGGTCTGCTATTTCTGGATTTTTTGAAAGAAGTGGCCCATGCAAATATGTAGCAATTACATTTTTCCTCATGAATCCTTCCATTAAATCTCCAAATTTATTTCCATTTCCATATAGTACTGTTCCAAAATTATCCTGTGTATCATATGTTTGTCCACCATGATTTTCAAATCCAATTACTTTAGTTTCTTTTCCGTCTATCATTGCTTCTATTACTATGTTTCCTATACATCTTTTCTTTCTGTCTTCAATTGCTTCAGTATAATACTCAAATATTTCAAGTCCTGGAATTATGTTTCCTTCAACCCCTTTGTAGTATTTTCCAAATAATTGGTATGAACCGCATATTAGCAAAAAGAAAACTCCTTCATCAACAGCTTTTTTTATTTGGTCTTTATACTTAATTAAGTCTTCTGATAATATTTTCTGTTCGTTGTCTGCGCCACCACCCGAAAATACAATGTCATATGATGAAAAATCTGGCGCTTCATCGTCTATTGAATATGTGTCTATTGTGCATTTAATGCCACGTTGCTCTATTCTATATTTTAATACTTTAATATTTCCTATATCTCCATATAAATCTAATATATCTGGATATAAGTATAATATTTTAATCTCTTTCATGGTTTGCCTCACTTTTTTCTTTGAATTTTATTAATTCATGTCTCGTTGGTTGTACTGATGTATAGTTTGTTATTACGTATTTTTTTCCTTGTGTTTCATATAAGTGATTGACTGCTTCTTCTATTGTTGTACAAGGTATAATTTTTTCAGCTGGGTATCCACTAACTTTTATTCTTATTGCAATATCGTATGGCCTCGTCCCTGCTGTTATTATTCTGTCAACATTTTCTAAATCTTCAAAATTTATATCCCAGATCCATGATACGTCTTTACCATCTGCTATATTATCATTTAATACAAATAATAATTCTTTGTTATTCTTATCTTCTTTTAATAAACGTAAGCTAACATTTGCACCTGTAGGGTTTTTTGCAAGATTTATTATTGTTTCACAACCGCTTATTTCCATCCTTTCTAGTCTTCCGTTATTAAGTACAAATTTTTCAATTGTTTCTTTTACTGATTTTTCTTTAACTTTAAATAATTTAGCTACTGTTGTTGCAGCTGCAATATTGTAAATTGCATAAATATTATTAAATTGTGTTTTGTATTCTTGATCATTAATTTTAAATGTTTTGTTTTCTAAATCTACATCTGCTATTTCATTGTATATCTCATTTTCTCCATAATTGCATTTTGGACATTTAAATTTTCCAATGTGAGCATATTGATAATATTCATATTTCAAACGTGTATTGCAGAAAGGGCAGAACTTTCCTTCACCTGCTTCTTTTAATTCGTTTGTAGCATATTTGTATTTGTCTACTCTGAAATAATAAACGTTTTTATTGTTTTTATTTGCTTTTCCTAGTCTACTTACATTTGGATCGTCTGCATTTAATACTAACTTTCCTTTATATTTTTCTAGGAATTTTTTATTTTTTAGTATAATAGTTTCAACTTCGCCAGCTCTATCTAATTGATCTCTAAAGAAATCTAGTATTACTAAGCAATCTAAAGGAATCATTTTATATAAGATTGGAACATAACTTTCGTCTGTTTCAAATACAAAATAGTCCGCCTTAACTTTTCCTGATAATGTACAATTTTTTATTAAAACTGATAATATTCCTGTTTCCATGTTGTTTCCTTCAGCATTTGTTATTATTGTTTTTCCACTATCAGTAAGAATTTTACCTATCATGTTGTTTGTCATTGTTTTTCCGTTAGTTCCTGTTGTCGCTATTACTTTTCCTTCAAGTTTCAAATATTTAAATATATTTGGATTTAACTTGTATGCAACTTTTCCTGGTAAATTTCCACCTTTTTTTCCAAATACTTTTAATATTATACAAATTATTTTAGTTATTAATATTGTAAAAAAATTTCTCATTTATTTTCCTCTTATATTATTATATATATTTTTCAAATTACTATTAAATTATATTTCTAATGTTTTTTCATGTCAATGGAAACAACGGTTTTAAATTTATCTTTGTGATAGACTTTTGTATTGAATTTCCTGCAATCAGTTTTTATAAGAATTTGTATGTTATCAAGAAAAGTTAAAACGGATTACATTGTTATTATTGTAGAAAAGCTTTATATTTTACCTATAATAGAACAAAAGCGGACTATTTGCAACATTTTTAAGTCCGCATCTTTTGTTCATGCGCTAAATTTGCTTTACAAATTCTGTGTTTTTTAATCTTATTTTACAATTGCATTAGTATTGGCTGAATTTGCTTTCCTTCTAAAGCCAGTTCCAATGTTGGAATTATATATTCACTATCAAATACCACAGAGCGTGGCTTGGTTATTGGATTATCTTGTTTAAAAGGTACAAAATAATAATTTCTCATATTTAGTAATTTTGCTATGTTCATTGCATTTCCACTTAATCCATTATTTGTCGATGGTGCAATTACAAGTGGATTTTCATTTCTTAAATGTGATTTTGCAGCCATTACTGCTGGTGTATCTATTATATCGTTTGCTAATTTTGCCATTGTATTTCCAGATGCTGGAGCTATTATCATTATATCTGTTAAATGTTTAGGTCCAATTGGCTCTGCACCTTGAATTGTGTTTATAATTTTATGTCCGGTTATTTCTTCAATTTCTTTTATAAAATCTTCTGCTTTTCCAAATTTCGTATCTAGATTATATGAGTTATATGACATTATTGGAATTATCTCAGCTTTTTGTTTAGCTATTTTTTTTAGTTGTTCTATACTTTTCTTAAATGTACAAAATGATCCTGTAAATACATAACCTATTTTTTTGCCTTCTAGTATCACATGGTGACCTCCTTTTTTACGGATTTTTCTTCTCCGTTTAATATATTTTATGAAATTATGTAAATCTTTGATATATTATTTGCAAAAAACATTGATTTTTGAAGGTTTCCCTTGTATAATATTTATGTAACCCAATTGAATTGTATTTCTAATTACTAAGAAATACTTATGCATCTATGAAAGGAGTTTTCATTATGAAGAAGACATTTGTGTTACTTACTGAGGCAACATTGTCATCTGAGAAATCGACTCTTAACTTTGGTTCTGATAACGACATTGTCGTTCCGTTAGCTGTCCTTGAGAGGATTTACCGGTACGATAAGTCACCAGAGAAGGCTAAAATAGCCAGCAAGTTTGTTGACTACATTTCTACATTCTCTATGAAGGATTTGCTTTCTTCGAAAGGAGTTAAGCAGAGCAACGGCTCTTCTTTAAGAATCGCGGACTGTGAATCAATTTCTCCAGAAGTAAACGCTCTTCACAACGTGACTGAACTGTACAAAAGGGCTTTTCAGGTTTGTTTGGATCTGAGTAAATCCAGTAAGTACCCCGTAGTATTGATCTCGCAGAATCCTTCTGTACGCTTAAAAGCACAGAAACTGGGAATCACATCTCAGGAATTTAAAGATGAGATCTTTCCTCTTCCACGTGATCAGTACAAGGGCCGTGCAGAGGTGTTTGCAGCAAAATCAGCCATCGACAAGTTGTATACCGACAGATCTCTGTCTATCAATGCAATTTATCAGTACAACAAAATTGCATGGCATGAGAACATGTTTGTTACGATTTCGTCAGAAGGCTCTTCCACTATTGCAAGATATACAGATGGTAAGCTCTTGCCACTGATGTATCAGGATAATAAAGCATTCAAGCCAGAGAATGCTGAACAGAAAATGTTTATGGAGTGTCTGCTCGCTCCTCCTGATATTGCACCTTTGGTTATTGTTAAAGGTGGCGCTGGCACCGGTAAGACATACTGCGCGCTGGCAGCAGCTTTACATTCTCTTGCTTCATATGGTCCTGTGAGTACCTATGAGCAGATTCTTGTTGGTGCTCCTACTGTTACTATCGACGAAGATTTAGGTTATCTTCCTGGCGACATCAATGATAAGGTTAGCCCTTACATTAATGGTGTGCAGAATAACCTTATTGAAATCTTCAAGCAGAATGGTGAGAACATTACAGGCGGAAAGGAAAAAGTAACCAAGAAAGAGTGTAAGGAAACGGTCAACCAGCTGTTTGAAAGAAGTCTCATCGAGATTCAAGCGATTGGCTTCCTTCGTGGTTCTTCTATTGCAAATACATTCTACTTTCTTGATGAAGTTCAGAATGTCAAGCCGGAGATTATGAAGGATATCATCACTCGTCTGGCAAGAGGCTCAAAGCTGGTTCTGGCAGGTGACCCGACGCAGGTAAATACACCAGGTCTTAATGAAAGACGTAATGGTCTGGTCTATGCTTCAGAGAAGTTCAAAGATATCAGCAAATGCTGGCAGATTGAACTCGACAGCAAGAAGACCGTAAGATCCGAGCTGGCTATGATTGCACAGGAGATTCTGTAAGGCAATGTAGCTTGCAATGTAACAAAATGTAACTCGTAAACTCTAATAACAAAGAGATCCAAGTTGTAATATGACTTGGATCTCTTTGCTTATGTAATTTTAATTTATTATAAATAATAAAACCTTTTAATTTATGTTCTCATTAATATTTGCGCTAGCGTGCTAATCCATCGTATTCCCAAGAATTTAACCATTCTGTCTTTTGAATATATTCAATACTAACAGGTTTTCCTGAATATATAGGATAAAAATAAATAAATATTCCTAAGAAAATTAGTGATAGTATAGGCATTATATAATCTATTTTTTTATTCAATTTTGCTAATCTACTTATCATAAATGGGATTGTAAGCATCATAAATGGTAGGGTTATAAAATAATGATATATGAACATTATTCTTCCAATAAGAGCATATGTAAACCATGTAATTGCTATCATTACAAGTAGGAGTGCTCCTTCTCTATCTTTTTTGATTATAGTATAAATTAAAGTAAATGTTGCTGTAACTATTGATAGCCACCATATTGCTGGATTTCCCATACACGCGATTGTTCCTACTTTTCCATCATCAAATCTTGAAATATAAAACCATAATGGCCTTTTCATAACTGGCCATTCATACCATTTACTTGTATATGGATGATCAGCATTTAAAGTTGAATGATATTTATACATTGCTTCTTGATATTTTATAAATGATTTTACGTCTGTTATCTGCACATATTCGCAAATCTTTTCTCCATTTTTATCTTCATGTTCATAGTATAATTTTGCGTTTGGATTCATCATAATCGGTATGTATGACGCAACATATATAGTTAGCGGAATAATTACAAATGATAATATTGACCAAAGGATTAATTTTATATCAAATCTTTTTGATTTTATCATTTTAGCTAAATATATTATTCCCATTCCTGCGCCTATAAATGCTGATGTCCATTTTGTTGCTATTGCCATTCCCCAGAACGTTCCTGATAATAATAGTGGTAGTCTTTTCTTTTTCCAATTTTCCTTGGCAGGTATTTTTAAAAATCTTAGGAAGAAATAGAAAGATGTTAAACAAAATAATAACAATAAACTATCTACAGTACCTATTCTAGTTTGAACAAAGTGCATTCCATCTAATGACATTATCAATGCTGAAAATAAAGCATATCTATCTCTTTTAAATAATTGTTTAGCTATTAGGTAAATTACTAATATCATTAATATTCCTGCAATATTTCCACATAATCTATATGCAAACGGTGTTAAGCCTAAAAAATGAACTGGAATTGAGATTATTAATTTTCCTAATGGTGGGTGTGTGTACTCATAAATTGGTAATTTGTTTAATATTTCATATGATGTTCTTGGAAAATACACTTCATCAAAGTATGTGCTATTCATATATGAATATTCTTCTGGTACTAAACTTTGTTCATCTAATAGTTCTTTTCCCTTTTCGTCCATTGCTGTTATTGTTATTTCTTTACCGTTTTCATCATATATTTTAATTTCTCCTAAAGCTGTTGTGTCTACATTTGATTCAAACATTATATATTTGTAATCACAAGATTTAGTATTAAAATATATTTCATTCCATTTAAAAAGATTTGCATAGTTTATTTCAAAATATGTATCATACTCATATTTGTCATATGTTTTGTATTCGTTTACAAAGAATATTGATACATTTGATTCATCATTTGCAGAATATATCATCATCTTTTTAGGAATTTGGTCTGAATCTATTCTAAATGTTAATTGTTCGTTATCCTTTAAATTAACATATGTTTGCGGATTTTTTGTGTTTCCTAATTTATAGAAAGATATAATTGTATATGCTACTAAAATTATTATTAATGCTACTGTTGCTGGTTTAATTTTTTTCATTTTCTCCCTCATTTTTATTATTGATTAAAAGGGCGTTATAATATTTTTATATAACGCCCTTTTTCTTAATAATATTTATCTAATTTTTTATTTTAATTTTCTTCTTGTTAGCCATACGCACATTCCTAAAACAATTATTGCTACTGGTATTACATATATTATAACTCTAACAATTGTGTCTTCTCTATCTGTAGGTGTGTATTTAGTATATGATGATGATTTTCTGATTGAATATAATTCACCTCTATTTGATGCAAATGCAAATGAGTTCATAATAATGTTTGCATTATATGCTACCATTGGTGTTTGATTATCTAATGCATTATCAGAGAATGAAGATGTTGAAGCAAATACAACTAATCTTGATTCATCTCCTGATTCGACCATTTTTTGAATTGCAGCACCTATTGTGTAGTAGTTTCCTGAATTTTCTTCTGTTGTTTTAGTTGCTAAATCTGATACTGTAGCTTGTGTTGATGTCATTAAAATTGATGTTGCTGTTATCTTATCTTCTAACATTTTATTTGAATCCATTTCAATAATTCCAGATGCTAAGAATAATGGCTTTACACTAGCTCCACTTTGTTTTGATCCAGATGCCTCATAATTGTATAATAATCTTGTAATTTCATGATCTGACGCAATGTTTGCTTGGAATACTAGGTTATTATAACCTGATACTTTATTTTTGTCTGAATTTTCTTGAACGACTTTATTAGGCATTGATATATCATATTCATCTAATATTCTTTGGAAATTTGGATAATCTCTATTAATATTTGAATAATCAATATCGTTTGTTATTATTAAATCTCCACCTTTTTCAATATATTTGCATATATTGTCTGCTTCTTGGCTAGTGAAATCAGATGATAGGCCCATGATTGCTAAGACATCGCAATCATCTGGTATTGTTGAATCTGACATAATGTTTATTGTTCCAACTTCATAATATTCATTTCCTAAATATTGTGTTAAGTAATAAATTCCACTTTCAGTTGTGTAGTTTGTTCTACCTTCGACAAAGTAAACTTTTGTCTCTTTTGTTGCTGACAAATTATTTATTGCATTTGTTATTTTTTGTTCTGTTAAGTCAACAACATTATAGTTGTCATCATATGTATAAAGATCTGTACCGCTGATATATGATATTCTTCCATCTGTTGCAACACCTACAACTTCTTGATATCCGCTTTCAAAGCCATACTTGCTTATTTCTTCTGCGTCATCTGTGGTTACAAGTTTATATGATATTTTACTATTTTCTGTATTATATTGTTTTAAAAGATCTATTATCTCGTCTGATTCTGAATATCCCCATACATAGAATGTCATTTCTTTATCTATTGTTCTAACAATATTTTTTGATTGCTCTGTTAAAGTATATCTTTTATCTTTTGTTAAATCTATTTGAGCTAAGTTAACTTGTCTTACGCCCAAATTTATAACTACATATACTGCAATTAAAATTGCAACAAGTAATAGCATTCTACTTGTATCTTTTATGCATAATTCTTTTAATTTACCGAAAAATGAAGCAATGTGTTCTTTTGGAGTTTTTTTACTTTTTTCTTTTTCCATTTTCTTTTCTTGCTTTGCTTTTTCTTGATTCATTTTCTTTAAAATCTTCTTGTTTTCTTTTTCTTTATTATCCATTTTTTATTTTCCTTTCTAAGATATTATTTCGTTATTTAACACTTTTACGTCTTTGCAATACTATGATTGTTAAGAATACAAATAATAGAATAAAAGTTACATACCCTACTACTTCTTTTAATGAAATAATTCCTTGTGGAAATTTTTGATACATTTGAACTAATGAAAACATTTCTATAACACCTTGATAATTTTGCAAAAATGATATTATCAAGAAAAAGCCAATTGATATAACTGCTGCTATTACTTGGTTTTCTGTGATTGATGATGCAAACATGCCGAAAGATATGTAAGACATGGCAAGCAATAAAAATCCTAGCATCGCAACTAAAGGTTCTGTTAAATTAACATATCCAAAATGTCTTAATATTCCGTAATATACGAACATGAATAACATTCCTATTACAACAACTAATGATGCTGCAAAAAATTTACCAAACACTATGCACGTTATGCTTTTTGGAGATGTCATTAACAATTGGTCTGTTCCTGTTTTCTTCTCTTCAGCAAACATTCTCATTGTTAGTACGGGAATTATGAATGCAAGTACTACTGTGCTGTCCCATATAATATATTCGAAATTTAAATATCCTGATGCAAATGTATATGTGTAAAATATAAAGCTAACTACAGCAAGGAAAAGTCCTATAAATATGTAACCTATTGGTGTAAAGAAATAGCTTTTTAATTCTTTTTTTATTATTGCTAACATTATTTATTTTCCCCCTCTTCTGTAATTTTTAAAAATGCCTCTTCTAATGATACTTCTTTTTTCTTCATTTCAATTATTGTTATATCTTTTTCAACGCACTTTTTAAATAATACTTTTCTAATGTCTTCAGTTCCATTGTATTTTAATATATATTTTTTATCTTTTCCGTTATCCTCTAACAATTTTATGCTTGTTATTTCTTTAATTTCATCTTTAATTTCTGATAATTTAGTATCTGCTTCTTCAACTGTTAAAGTCACTTCTGTTTCTTTTGATGCAACTTCTTCTTCAATATTAGACATTTTGTCTGTTCTCATTATTTTTCCTTTATTGATAATAATGATTTTGTTACACATTTGACTTATTTCAGCTAATATGTGTGAGCTTATTAATATTGTGTGTTTTTTTCCTAATTCTTTGATTAATGTTCTAATTTCTTTTACTTGAATTGGATCAAGTCCAACTGTTGGCTCGTCTAATATTAATATTGGAGGATTTCCAACTAAAGCTCCTGCTAAACTAACTCTTTGTCTATATCCTCTTGACAAGTTTCTTATTAGTTTTCCTTTAACTTCTTCCAAACCTGTAGCTTTAAGTACTCTTTCAATTTCTTCTTTCTTTTCTTTTCTCTTGACTAATTTTAAATCTGCCATATAAGAAATGAATTCTTTTACTGTTAACTCCAAGTATAATGGAACGTTTTCTGGCATATATCCAATTTGCTTTTTAGCTTGTTTTGACTTTTGATTTATATCAAAACCATTTACTATGATTTTTCCAGCCGTTGGTTCGATATATCCTGTTATCATGTTCATTGTTGTACTTTTTCCAGCGCCGTTTGGTCCAAGAAATCCGACAACTTCACCGTCATCAATTTTAAAGCTGATATCGTCTACTGCTGTAAAATCATTATACTTTTTTGTAACATTCTGTAGCTCTATCAATGTTTTTTCCTCCTTTTATTTATTGATTAACCACTTTATTAATCTTCTAGCACATTTTATTATTGAAATATTAAAATAAAATTAAAAATATTATACTAGTCGTGAATTTTGCATGCTTGCAAAAGCACTTACTTTACAATTTATAATAATCTTTTTTATATTTTAATTTTAGCAATTAATGCTTTTATTTTTATTCCTTGTTCTGAAAACATTTGCTCATGCTCTGTTCTAATATCTTCAAAAATCATTTCACTATGTAAATCATGCGTTATTTTTACAATTTCAAATCCTTCTTCTTTGAAGTATTCTACGCTTTCTTCAAATAACTCATCATCATCTGTTTTAAAGTAAATTTCTCCTTTTTCTTTATTTAGAAAAGTCTTGTAATTAGCTAATTGTCTAGTATGCGTTAATCTTCTTTTCTTATGTTTTCCTCTTGGCCATGGATTGCAGAAATTTATATATATTCTTTCTACTGTGTCATTTTCAGCAAATATATCTAATATTCTTTCTGCATTCATGCGTATTAATAATAAATTTTTTACTTCTAAATTATTATTTGCATATTCTGTTTCAATATTTCTTTTTGATAATCCTAGCATTGCTTCAATCATGTCAGCTGCTATATAATTATTTTCTTGATGTCTGGATGCAAGTTTTGATATGAAGCTTCCTTTACCACATCCTATTTCTAAATAAAGTGGTTTGTGTGAATCTTCAAATTGTTGTTTCCAATTTCCTTTATATATGCTTGGATCATCTATATAAAATTTTGCTTCTTCTAATTCTTGTTTAGCCCATGGCTTTCTTCTTATTCTCATTTTAATTCATTCCTTTTTATTTTAATGTGACGAATATTGATCTGTTGATACCAATTCTGATTTTATAAATTGACCATTTTTATAGTAATTTTTGAATGCTTGATATGTTAAAGATCCTATTCTTTTGCTTGATAATTGAATGTCATAATCATCATCGGTTCTTAATCCAATTATTTGAACTGTACAATATCCGCTTTCAACTGATGCTACAATTTTTATTGGATAATTTCTATTATTTTTAAATTTGAAATCAAGTGAACCATATGCTACTGTTGCATCTAATGAGCCTGGTGCATATGTTGCAAGGAACATATGAGGCGATCTTTCCACAACTTCTAAATCTGATTTTAAAACTGAATTGTATAATGTCGTTGAAACTTGGCATATTCCTCCTCCGAGTCCATCTACAACTTGGCCATTCTCATATATCGCAGCATTTCTATAACCCGCTGCAATAGTTCTTTCTCCTACTATTGTGTTATAAGAAAATGTTTCACCAGGCATTAATACTGTTCCATTTATTTTGTTTGCTGCTAATCTCAAATTTGTTGTTCTGTTTGGATTATTTACATATGCTGTAGATGTAGTTGCAAGTTGGTCTGGGAACGCATCTGTTCCTAAATCATTTACAGTAACATTTGCTCTTGTATATTTTAAAGGCACTACATATTCGTCTTTTTTCTCACTTTTAATTTGCTCTTTTACTGCGTCTACGCTTTCTTGAAAATCAATTCCTGTTTCGTCTGGATATAGAACTCTTGGTTCAACTGTATAATACGCATCTTTAACTTCTTTGTAGACTTCTGAATGTATTTGATCTACATCAATTTCATCTGGATATCTGTCATATGTTGGAATATCATAAAAAACATCTTTGTAGTTCTTTTGATTTAGTGCATTTGCAATTATTTCTTTTGTTTCATCGCTTTTAGCTGCTTTTCCTATTTTTCCAGATGTAATAATCAAATCACTTCCTTCAATATAGTAGCTCGGTTGTTTCACTTGTTCTGGTAATTTGGCTGATATGTCTAATATGCAAGCATCTAATGCTACTTCATCATATGAAATATCTATTGTAATATTTTGAGTATTTTTAGTTAATTTTATTATTTCTAAATCTCTTTGAATAATGCTTCCTTCTCTTCCTAGCTTATAAGCTTTGTCAACTGCTTCGTCCAATTTGAATTTAGCACTTATTTGCTCTAGTGCAAGTGAATATTGGCTTTCTCCATATTGAAAATAAATTGTATCATCTAGTGTGTCTAAAAATTGTTGTTGAACTTTTTGCTTTGCCTCTTCTTTAGACAATTCGGATACATCAACGCCTTCGATGGTTACTCCTTTTTTTATTTTTTCATCTTTATTATTTATTACCGAAAATGTTGTTAATCCTGCTATACACAAAACAATAACTATTGAAAATACTATTACCGTAACTTTTAATGCAATGTATTTTTTTACTTTTATTTTGCTATTATCTATTTGTGTATTTGTATCAGTTACAATTAACTGAGTATTCTCATCTTTTTTCGATGCTTTTTCACTTTTTTCATTTATTTTCTCTTTTTTATTTTCTTCTTTTTTTTCATTTTCATCTTTATCATTTGAGTTACCATGACTCAATATTTGATTTGCCATTTTTTGCTCCTTTTAGTCTAATTCATCTTTTTATATTATATTGGTCTGTATAGAAAAAGTCAACAAAAGACTTGCATTTATAGCAAGTCTTTTGTTTTATTTTCCATTGTTATATGTAATAAAATTAATACTTATTTTTCTCTTTTAAATTTTTACTGTTACTACTGTTCCTTTAGGCTTATTGTGTGTTAATTTTATACTTCCTCCGTGACTTTTTACAATTGTATGTGCTATTGATAATCCCAGTCCTGTACCACCTTTAGATCTTGAACGTGCTTTGTCTTCTCTGTAGAATCTTTCAAAAATATGTTTTAATCCTTCATCACTAATTCCAATTCCAGTATCTTTTACTACTATGTGTAGCTTGTCTTCGTGGTTGTGAATGTCAACATCTATTACGTCATTTTCTTCAGTATATTTTATAGCATTATCTAGCAAAATAACTAATAGCTGTTTAATCTTATTTTTATCAATGTTTAGTTCTTTATCACAGTCAATATTTAAATTCATTGTCTTGCTTTGTAATTCTGCCATTTCTTTATATGGAATTACTACTTCTCTTGCCATTTGTTTTATATCTGTTTTTGACTTGTGAACCGTATTTCTGTTAGCATCTGATCTTGCCAAATCCATTAATTCTGTTATCATCTTTGACAGTCTTCTTGTTTCATTTAGCGATAAGACTATATCTTGCGATTTATCAATTATCTTGCTTTCAGGCGATTGAAGTAACATTTCTTGTTTTGCTTGAATTATTGTTAGTGGAGTTCTAAGTTCATGTGATGCGTTTTGAACAAATTCTGCTTGCTTTTTGTATGCAGAAATTATTGGCATTAAAGCTCTTTTAGATAGATACCAACTTGTTATTATTGATAGAACTATAACTATTCCTGTTCCTATAAGTAATGTTCTACTGAAGTTATCCATCATTTCTTTTTCAGAGTTTATATTTATCAATACATCCATGTAATAAACTTCACCATTTGAAGCTGTTAACTTACATGTAGTTGCTCTGTAGAAATATTTTGAATTGACTTTTAGTTCATATATTTCTCCTATATTTTTCATATTAAAATCATTTTTTCCTATATAATCTGCAAAATATTTTACGCTTAACGATGTTGCTATTACATCTCCCATTTCGTCTCTTAATATTGTTACAACTCTCGGATTGGCAATCTTATCAATATTTTTTTGTACTTCTGCTGTAAGCTCTTCGTCTGTCAATTCGTCTGTAGATTTTGTCTTATTACTGTTAACAACAAAATCTGATATATCTTCGAGTTGTTGTTTATATTGCATAATCTCTTGATCAACTGATTTGTATAAATAATTGTTGAATTGGCTTAATATGAAAAGACTGAAAGCACCAAAAATTAATGTTAAAAGTATTAAATTAAAAATCATATTTTTAAATAATTCCATTTTTATTATTTTTTGTTCTTTCACTCTTGTTGCATTCCTTTCTTTATTTAGTCTGATAATATATATCCAACGCCTCTTAATGTTTTAATATATTTATCATATCCATATTTTTTTAATTCTTTTCTTAATGCACTTGCGTACACTTCAATTACATTTGTTGATGTATCAGAATCAAATCCCCATATTTTATCAAATATTTGTTCTTTTGTTATTATTGTGTTTTTTGAATGAATTAAATATTCTAGTAAGTCAAATTGTTTACCTTGTAGATTTATTTCCTTATCTTTTATATATGCTTTTCTGTTTTCCAGATTCATTTTCAAATCTTTGAATTCTATTGTATTATTTGCGTAAAATCCATGATTCCTTCTTATCAGAGCTTCTAATCTAGCTAAAAGTTCTTCTCTTTCGAAAGGTTTAGCTAAATAATCATCTGCTCCTATTGATAGTCCTTTTACTTTATCATTTAATGAATCCTTTGCACTTAATATAAGTACAGGTGTAAATATTTCTTCTTTCCTTAACTTACTTAATAAGTCATATCCGTTCATTTCTGGCATCATTAAATCAAGTATTATTATGTCATATATATTTTCTTTTGCAAACATATAACCTTCATATCCGTCAAATGCTTGCTCTACACTATATTTCTTTTCGATACATTGCTTAATTGTATCTGATAAAATTTTGTCATCTTCAACAATTAGTACTTTCATTTGATTCTCCTTTATTTTTTATTATACTATAGATTATAGATGCTGTAACTTAAAAAATTCTTAAATATCTTTTTGAAATAGAAAACAGAGATTATTGGCAATAGCTTGTCAAAATCTCCGTTTTAACCTATACTTTATTTATTTTGTGTAAGTATTGGATTGCCAATAAAATATCTTTCATTTGTTCCTGATTTTAATACGAGTTTTAATGTTTCTACTTTAGAAACGTCTATTGAAAAACTATTATTATTTATGTTTTCAGTGGTGTAAAGTACTTTTCCATTTTGATCATATATTGTTATTTTAACACTTGATGGGTTTGATGTTTCTGCAGTTTCTGGTGTACATATTATTCCTTCTAATCTTGAATAATTTTTATCTAATTTATATTCTACTGCTTCTTCTGAATTATTTTCTGATGATTTTAATATATAGTTTTTGTATTCAGTTCCGGCTGTTGATTTTATTGGCGTGCTTCCGTCTGATAATTTTAAAGTATCAGATATTTTTTCTGCTTTTAATGTTGTTAAACTAACAGGTGTAGGATCTGTTTGATTTAGTTCTTCTAATAAATTTTTAATGTCTTTGTCATCTGGCAAAATTTTAAGTGCTGAATTGATGTTTGCTTTTGCTTTTGTGTAATTAGTTTTTAATAATTCACGTGTTTCTAAAACAAATTCATTCTTATACTGTGTTTTCAATTCATCAACCGCATCTTTTATTTTTTCTATATTTTCTGTATCATAACTAGAAAGATAATCTAATATGCTTAATACTGATTGATTAGTTGTCATCACTTTTATTTTTTCTTTTAATTCTGCAATTTTTATATCAGCTTTTTTATTTATAACTAAATCACTGTTTTGAAGATCGTCTTCTATTTTACTTAATACATTTAGTGCTTTATCATATTTTTGATTTTTTAAATATTCGTCAGCTTTGCTTAAATATTCATTTAAATATAATTGCTCAACTTCTTTTAATTTTTTAGTAACTTCATTGTATTTTGGATAATTTTCGTCTATTGATTTTAGTAATTTAATAGCTTTTTTATAGTCATTTTCACTAATTGCTTGTTCAGATTCTTGGTATATTTGGTCCATTTTTTTGCCTGATAATTCATCTTGCTTTTGAATTAAAAATTGTTTTCCAAAATAAAATCCTACTAGTAATAATATTATTACAAAAATAATAGTTAAAAAGAAATTTCTAACTTTTCTGCCAAAAGAATTTTTTCTTCTTTCTTTTTCTTCTTTTATTGCAGCTTTTTCTTCCATCTTTTTCTGCTTCGCTTCTAGCTTCATTTCTTCTGCTTTAAGCTTTAGATCTTTTTTTGTAAGTACTTTTTCTTCTTTATTTTCTTCCATAAACTTTTTCGTCCTTTCAAGTTATATGTTTTTTCTATTTTATATCACAAATAAATTTTTTTCTCAACACTTCTGGCTGTTTTTCAAAAAATTTAATACTCTAATTATTTCATAAATGTTTCTTGGCATGTTGCTTGGGTATTCAAAAACTGCTTCAACTGTTCTTTCTTTGTTTATTATTACTGTTTTGCTTATTATTTCATTATTATTCTCTTTTGAATACATTCCATATTTTCTACAATTTTCTCCTATCTTATCTTCTACTATTGGGAAATCAATTTCAACTCCTGCTTTATTTTTTATATTATTTATCCATGCATAGTGTGAAAGCAAATTTCCTGCTGTCATTAATATAATTTCTGCTTCTAGTTCTTTAAAAATTGTTTCATTTTTCTTTAGTTCTAATATTTCCAATTCGGATATGTAAAAAAAATCCTCTTTATATGAAAAAAGTATAATATTTTTGTTTATATTCTCTGTATTTATTATCCCATTACTAGAATTTATTATTAATTCATTAAATTTCTCCCCTACTCTAATATTCCCGTTTTTTAATAATTCATAATCCATTTTCGAATCCTCCTATGAATATGATATTCTAAAAATAAAAAAACGCCATCCTTTTTTAGGATGGCTTGGGGAAGAAAAAAATTTTCAAGACTATTTGTTTAGTCTTTATGTATTTATAATACAGTTAAAAAATTAAAATAACCTTAAAATTTTCTATTTATATTAAAACTTTTTTCACTACTTTTGTTATTAGTAGTAAAATAATATAGATTAGAACAATACTTGCTCCTGTTGGCAAATTTATAAAAAAACTTACTAACATACCTAATATAAAACATATAATTGAGATTATTCCTGAAATTATTATCAATTCTTTAAAACTATTTGTTAATCCTCTAGTAATTATTGCTGGGAAAACTATTAAGCTAGAAATTAATAATGTTCCCATCATTCTCATTCCTAATACAACAATTAATGCAGTTAAAAATGATATTAGAAATTGATAGAACGTAACATTTATACCTCTAGCTTTTGCGAATTTTTCATCATATGTTATCATGAATAATCTATTATAATAAATCATATAAACTGTAAATACAGCTATAGATAGTATTACACTTATAATAACATCGCTTCTTTTCATTGATAAAATACTACCAAACATATAGTTTGATACATCTATATTAAATCCTGTTGAAACTGATGTAATTATTATTCCTATTGCCAATGCACCTGTAGATACTAATGCAATTTGTATATCTCCACTTTCACCTTTTTTTTGGCTTATTATCATTATTACAACAGCTGCAATAAGTACTATTGGGATTGAAACTGATAACGGTGGTAAATTAAGTGCTACTGCTAAAGTTAATGATGCAAAACCGACTTCTCCTAATCCATGTCCTATCATTGAATAATTTTTAAGGACAAGAATAACACCTATTAATGCTGCGCAAAGTGATATTGCAATACCACAAAATAGTGCTCTTTGTATAAATGTATAGCTTAGTAAATTAATAATTTGTTCCATTTTTTCCTCGCTTTTTATTCTTCAATTAATTTCAATAATTCTTTTAAATCAACGTTTATATTGCTATCAACTTGTATCTCAGCATTTTCATCAAAGTTTTCTTGATGAGCTTTAATAAAGTTTCTAGCATTTTCTCTTGTGAAGAATACGTATGAATTATTAGATTTATCTACTATTTTGAATAGATAAATGTTTTCTTCATTTTCTTCTGCTTTTCTCATGTGTTGATTGTTTAATTTTTCTATATATTCTTTTACTTTGTTATATTGTTCATTTTCTTTTTCAACTTTTGAAATTTTTTCATATAATTTTTCCATATACTCTAGCATATTTATATCGCCGTCTGAAACATGTTCCATAAGCCAATATATGACTTTTCTTTCTGCTTCATATTTTTCTTGTTCATTTTTAGTTTTTTCTAAAATTTCATTTGCTTTTCTTAATAATTCTTCTCTCATCGTACTCTCCTCCTTCATTCTTTCGTTATTTTTAATTTTACCATATACTTGTATTTTAGTCAAACAGTGGTATACGTAAGAGTAAAAGAAAAAGCCTCTTTAAAAGAGGCCTTTACTTCATATTAATAACCTTGACCAATTACTTTTCCTTTATATAGGTATAATGTCATATAGCTTTCAATTTTGCTTGTATAATCTTTTTCTTTTTTCCAAATTTCATCGTCATCTTTGTCATCGTCATCATCGTCATCTTTGTCTGGTTTAGCTATTGCTCTATATTTTACAACAACTTTCTTTAAGTCTTTATTATCTTTAGCTGGTGAAACTGATACAACTTTTAATAATTTAATTTTATGTTTTCCTTTGTCGTCTTTATCATAACTATCTTTCAAATTATCTTTGTAACTATCCACTTCGTCATCATCTACATCTTTTAAATTTTCTTCAAATTCTTTAACTACATCTTTGTTTGATTTTGAAGAATCTAAATATGAATAATAACTAGAACTTGAAGATTGTGCATTTTTCCAAGCAACTGCTGCATCTAAATCCATTGCTTTAGCGACTTTACTGTAGTCACATGAATTTATTGCGTTAAAATATTTTTTAACTGCTCTTTTTTCACTTCCTCCAAGTAGTATTGCTAGGATTATAACTACTACTAGTACAATAACAATTCCTATAACTAATTTTGTATGTGCTTTAATCCAAGCTCCAATTTTGCCAAATACATTTTTTACTTTTTCCATGTATCTTGCTCCTTTCATTTTGTTATTTTTTACATTACAAGTATATTATATAGGATTAAAAATATCAATATATAAATTATATTTTTATACACCTACTGGACAAAATTCATCTGTCACAACATTTTTATCGCTTGAAAAGTCTAGTACTTCATTTTTTAATAGATTTTTATATTTATTATACTCGTCATTTTTCTCAATTACGTTACTTTTAAAACCAACTAATATTAAATTTTGTAATTCATCATCATTAAACATTCCATTTTGGACCTTGAAAATTTTCACATCTTTGAAAACTTTTTTATATGTAGCATATTCATATTTAATAAAATTTGCATTTTTTCCGTCTAGTGCTGATATTATATTAGTTATTACTATTCCATTTTCATTTAAGTTTCTTTTAGCTTGTATTAATGCTTCCTCTGTTGTTAGCTGAAATGGAACATTTAAGCCTTTGAATGCATCTATTAATATGCAATCATACTTGTTTTGAGTGGTGTTTATATATCTTCTACCATCTTCGTGATAGATGTTTAGATTTTTATTTTGTGTATTTAAATCAAAGTATTTTTCAGCTAGTTCTGTCATTTTCGAATCTATTTCTACTACATCTATTTTTTTATCTTTATATTGTTCTAAAAAATATGATGGATACGTATATGCGGCTCCACCTATCATTAAAACTTTTTCTGTATTTTCTTGATAGTAATTAAATAAATCATAATATTTTAAGTAATCAGCTGTTAAATTTTTTTCACCACTAGCAATTGATTCATATCCCATATCTACTTCTAGTGTGTTATATTCTTTTCCAGAATTATTTGTAAATTTTTTTATCCAAATTCTACTGTATTCTGAATCTGTGTCTAATATCATATCTTCATGTTTTTGCAAAAACATTTTCTTACCAACTAAAACAAGTGATACTAATATTACTAGTGTTGCAATCGTTTTGAGTGTGTATTTTATGTCTTTATCTTCATAAATTAAGTATGACAATATTACTAATACAATTACTACTAATAATATTATGTTTTTTACTCCCAATTTAGGAATTAATACAAATCCTGCTAAAAATGTTCCTACAATGCTACCAATTGTTGATAATGCTGACATTCTTCCCGAAACTCCACCTATTTCTTCCAAGTCTTTATCTTTTAATTTTACGGCAAATGGTGATGCTGTTGCTAGAAACATACTTGGGATTCCAAATGTGATTGTAGAACATATTATTGCCAATAATGGTAAACTAAAATTTATCTTCGAAATTGGTTCAATTGCGTAAATTTCTATCATTGGAATTAGGCTTATAAAAGTCGCTGAATTTAGTAAAAACAGTGATAATAAATTTCTTTTGGGATGTTTGTCAGATATTTTACCACCTATAAAATATCCTAAGCTCATAAATGCCAACATCATTCCAATTATGCATGTCCATATTAAATTTGAATTTCCCAAATATGGTGATAGAATTCTTGATGCAACCAATTCTATTATCATTCCTGTTGCTCCAGCTATGAAGGTTGTAATTTCTAATAGATATTTTTTCATTTCTATTTTTCCTTTTCCGATTTTATATATTCTTCAATGCTTCCATCAAATATTACTTCTTGATCGAGTGCGACAATTCGTATGTTTGGATTATGAATTTCATCTAAATCATGTGTTGCCATCACAATTGTTATATCTCCTTTTTCGTATAATTGATCTAATATTTTATAAAAATTCTTAATCGTAACTTTATCAAGTCCACTACATGGTTCATCTAATAGCAATAATTTTGGCTCGCCTATAAGAGTTCTAGCTAGTAAAACTCTTTGCCTTTGGCCTCCTGACAAGTCTCCTATTTTTTTATTTAATAGGTTCTCGATTTTTAATTCTTTAACAATTTGTTTTAATTTTTCTTCGTCTTTTTTTGTATAAAAAGGCATTATGCCGTGCTTTTGTAATCCAGTCATTATAATTTCTTTTGATGTTGCTGGAAAATTAATGTCTGTCATATTATTTTGTGCCAAATATGATACTTCTGATCTGTCCATTTTAAATTCAACTTTTCCAGATTCCTTTTTTATAATTCCTGTTATTGTTTTTAATAATGTACTTTTCCCTGAACCATTTTTTCCAATAAGACATATGTATTCTTTTTCTTTAACATTTAAATTAATATTTTTTAATGCAATATGTTCGTTATATTTTACAGATAATTTTTTTACTTCAATAATATTCATTAATTTACCTCACTTTGCATTGCTTGTTTTAAATTTTCCAAATTTTTATACATTATAGATAAATATGTTTCATCATTATCTAATTGTTTTTGTGTCACCGTGTGTACACTATTGAATTCTAAACTCTTCGCTCCTGTTTCTTCAACTATTGTTTTTACAATAGTTCCTGATGATAGTTCTTTAGAAAATACTACTGGCAAATTTTCTTTTTTTATTTCTTGTACTACTTTAAATATTTTTTCTACACTTGGTTCTCCGTTTTCTCCACAAGAATCGTATGCTGTCACAAATTTTATGTTGTATCTTTTTATAAAATAAGCATATGAAAATGGCCCTCCAAACGCTATTTCATCTTTTTTTGCATTTTTTACTACTTCTTGAAAATCATTATCTAATTTTTTTAATTTGTTTATATACTCTTCTGCATTTTTTTCATAATATTCTTTATTTTCTGGGTCTTTTTGAACTAGCTCTTTCTCAATATTCTTAACAAGTTCAATTGATTTTGAAGGATCTAACCAAATATGTGTATCATATTTTTCGTGTTCATCATGCTGTTCATCAGATTCTTGCATATATTCGTTTTCAAACTCTTCATTTTCTAATAATTGAATTCCTTGAGAAATATCTTTTATATTTTCTTGATTATCTATTCCAGATGTGATTGTATCTCCCCAAGGTTCTAATTCCTTTCCAAGGTATATAAATAAATCTGAATTTTTGATTTCAATAATATCTTGAGGAGTTGGCTCATAGTCATGTATCTCTACTCCAGCAGGAAGTAGCATTGTGACATTTGCTTTATCTCCAGCAATTTGCTTTGTAAAGTCATATACTGGATATATGCTTGTTACTATATCCAGCTTTCCTTCTTGCTTTTCTGCTTTGTTTGTTTTATTAAAAATGCAAATTGCTCCAATTACTATAATTATTAATATGATTAATGATAAACTTGCTTTTTTCAAACTGGCCTCCTATTTTTTATAGAATTCTTCTCCTATAAATTCATAATCTATATTGGTTAAATTGTTTATGTATGTATCATAACTTGATACATTCTTTTTGTTATCTATATAGTAAACTTGTGAATATGCTGGTGTATCTATTACTGTTCCGTCAGTATTTTTTAATGATATTTTATTCCCTGATAAATCAACTAAATCATATTGAATGTTGTTTGGGAATCCTGATGAATTAAAATTTACTTTTGCTGGTAAATTGGCGCATATCAATATTCCTTGATTTAAAAGCATTGGATTAATGTAGTCATATTCAATATTTAGCATTTGTTGAAATTCTTTGTTTACTATAATGTATTTGTTGTCCATATTTTTTACTATATAAGCATCGTCAAGTACGAAAATGTCTTTGTACTCATCTGACACTCTTTCGCCATTTTCATTTGCGAAGTAAATTATCTCTTTATCATAGTCTTTTATTAATATATATTGCTCAAAAAATTCCAATATCTGAATATTTCCTTCCAGCTCAACTCGTTTAGTTTCTTTTGTATACCATCCTTGCTTATTCTCAGATGTTTTGTAAAATGGTAGGTATCCGTTACTATATACATATAAATTGTTCCCATCAAATTTTAAATTATCGCAATCTATACTTACTTTAATGTTTGAATTATCTTTTTTCATAAACTCATATCTATTTTTGGTACCTGTTTGAGAAACGGTTATATAAATATCATATTCATCATTAAACGGATATCTATATGGATATTTGTCGTATGCTTTTATTGTGTTCATACTGCTAGTTGGTATTTTAGAAAATTTTTCAGTTATTTTTCCTGACTGATTGAATGTGCCTGTATATAACTCTTGTAATTTTTCTATTTGCTTTTGATAATTATCAAGTGCTATATCATTTCTAAAAGACATTACTGTTCGTTGATTTTTTAAAATAATTGACGCAGTGTCATCTTGACATACTAATGCTATATCAAAATCTTTGTCATACATTGTAATTGTTACAAATGGTGAAGCGTAATCATATTTGAATTCAATTTTTGTTTCGCCATTTTTATTAATATATCCCCATTTTCCGTCTCTTTCAACATTAAGATAAAACTCGTTGTCTTCACCCAAAATACTTATATTTTTGAAGTATTCTGTATTATATTCTAGATAGCCTTTGCTTTCTTCTTTTACTATTTTCTTTACTTTGTCTTTATAGGTTAATATATTTAAGCCAAGTAATCCGATTGCAATCATAACAATTGCTACTACTACAATATAAAATGTATTGTTCATGTATATCATATTTTCTCTGAACATCTGAATGATTACCATTAAAGCTGATAAAATATATAAAACTCCTATGTATGGAACATGTACAAAATAGAAACATGATGAAAATATTGCAAGTATATATGTAAATAGCAATATTTTATCTTTTCTATTACAAATTAATGTTATTAAATTTATAATTGCAACTACTATTGTTAAGGCTAATATGTATCTATTAATTTCAGTTATAACTTTTAGTTCTTCTGTGCTTGCTCGTGATATGCTTGGCAAATAGAAATTAAAAAGTAAAACTAAAAGTCCAAAAAATAGGTTCATTCCAGCTACAACACTGTTAACAATTTTACCTCTCATCTATCATCTCTCCATTTTCTTTTGTCTCTTCAACCTTTTTATCTAGCTTAGTTATTCCTAGCATAGCTATAAAAAATACTATTGCTATAATTACTCCTATTACACCTTGTAATGAGCTCGTAAATTCTGGGATAAACATAACTAATGATGTTAATGAAAATCCAATTATTGCATAATATGTAATTCCATAAAATTTTTTAAATAAATATGTAATCATTCCTGCTGTTGTTAAAATTAAAGTTATATATCCTATTCCAAACGGAATTATTACTGCCATATTAAATGATGTAAATCCTTGAAGGACTGGTGCCAAAACACCCATGTATATAAGAATGTGTATTGTAGTCATTCCTGGCATTACAGCTCCCCATGCATATATTGCTCCATATATTATTAACTCAACAGGGCTAACATATGTAACAGTTTCTCCTGCCTTAGTATTATTTGCAATCTGTGTACAAATAATTGTTATTATTAATGCAATTAATGTACTTATTAAGTAAGATTTCTTAAATCCTTTTTTATTAGCTACTTTAAATAATGTAGGTATTCCTCCAATGATGATTCCTAAAAAAGCACATCTTGTAAAAGCATTGTATTCATTAAGTAAATAGGTAACTAACTTTGCACAGCATGCGACACTAAGTAATATTCCAAGTAGTATTGGCCAAATGTATTTTAAATTCTCTTTAAAATTTTTGAATGGATTTGCTATAATCTCCATACATCTGTCATAAATACCTAGTACAATTGCAAATGTTCCAGCGCCTGCAGTAAGTGCTGCTACTCCTATAATCATTCCTTTAATAAACTTTGTAATATTCTCTTTCATTTCTTTTCCTTTATATTAATTATATAAATTATTTTCTATTATGTATTCTTTTACATCCTTTGAAACATATTTTTCAATGTCTTGATTTTTTCTTATCATGTTTCTTATTATACTTGAACTTATTTTTAAGTTTTCTTTATTTTCCATATATATAATATTAGGATTTTTTATTTCTAACGCTTTGTTTTCTCTTCTTTGAAATATTAAATATTTATACTCTTTGAGTTTTTCATAATTTTCCCATGAACTCATTTTTTCGTAATTATCTTCTCCCATCAAAAAATATAAATCATCATCGCTATATTTTTCTTTGATTATTTCGAATATTTCATTTGCTTTAAATTCTCTGTTCATCTCTTTTTCGATTTCTGAAACAAACATTTTTGAATTGTTTTTACATTCTAAATTTAGCATATCTATTCTTTGAGATATATCTATTAGTCCTTGTTTTTTGTAAAAATTATTTACTGGCACAAAATAAATTGCATCAAAAGAATATTCTTTTAATGCCTCTTTTACTAAGTTAATATGTGCTATTGTCGGTGGGTTAAATGCCCCACCGAAAAAGCCTATTTTCATTTTTTTCATTCCTTCCTATGTTGCTATTATTCGTGTGTTTCTATTTCTTTTTTTACTATTTCAAAAATTTCTTCATGTATATCCTCAATAGTTCTAATTTGATTGTCTTTTACACAATTTATTTCTTCCCAATCATATTCTTTTGCAAGTTCACATGCTGCCTTGTAACTTTCGGCTAAGTATTCTGCATCTTTTTCATGGATATCTTTTTCCATTGTATGGCTAAATTTGTTTTCTCTGTTTTCCATTAATTTCAAACTATTTTTTGGCGGCATATTAAGGAAAAATACTTTATCTGGCTTTGGAATTTTGTACATATTAAATTCTAAGTCAAATAACCATTCTATGAATTTTTTTCTTTCTGCTTTATCTTGAATTTTTCCAGCTTGATGTATCATATTTGATGTTGTATATCTATCAACTAAAAGTATTCCTCCAGTCTCATAATATTTCTCAAGTTCTGTTTTGTATGTTGCATACCTATCTGCTGCATAAAATGTAGAAGCGACATATGCGCTTACATCGCTTGGGTGTTTTCCAAAGTCTCCTGATAAATACATTTTTACCAATGATGATGAAGGACTTTCATAATTTGGAAATGAGGCTGTTTTATAGTTTATTCCCATTTCATCAAATTTATTTTTCAGTTTTAAAAATTGTGTTTGTTTTCCACTTCCATCAGTTCCATCAATAACAAATAGTTTTCCCATTTTTTACTCCTTATTAATCAATTTTTAATCTTTCGAATAGAGGTTCAATATTTTTGCTTGTTAAATCTATTTCTTTTTTAATATAGATTGGTTTCCAACTTGGTTCTGGTAACTCAAGATATTCTCTTATCTTTTTAGTTGTTGTAGGCATGATTGGTTCAAATAAGTTGCTTAAATTTGCAATTATATTTGCACAAGTAAATATTGTATTTTTAAATGCTTGCTTATCTTCTTTTATTTGTTTCCAAGGTTCTTGAGTATCATAATATTTATTAGCCTTTTCAACTAAATCCATTATTTTTTCTGTTGCTTCTCTAAATTCTAATCTTTCAATTAAATCACTAACTTCTGAATAAATTTTTTCAATCTCTTCTTTTATTTCTGAATCTAGTGTAGCAACTTCTATTTTTTCAATTCCTTTAAATTTCAATGTTCTGTTTACTAAATTTCCGAATTTGTTTAATAATTCTCCGTTATGTGTTGCAACAAAATCTTCTGGAGTAAAGTTTGTATCTTTCTTTTCTGGTCCATTACTTATTAAGTGATATCTTAAAGAATCTACTGGATAAGTTTCTAATGCTTCTAATGCTGTTATTCCAATCTTTTTGCTCTTTGAAAATTTTTGATCATTATAATTTAAATACTCTGTTGATACTATTGTGTCAACTAGATGATAATTTTCTTCTTGTCCAAGAAGTAATGCATTTAAGATTATGCTATGAAATACTATGTTATCTTTTCCATGGCACATGTAAATCTTATTGTTTCTTCCTTCTTTCCAGAAATCTTCCCAGTCCCATCCTCTTTCTTCACAAACTCTCATAGTGTCTGTTAGATAACCTAGTACAGCATCTATCCATACATACATTCTTTTGTCTTCATATCCTTCGACTGGTATGTCAACGCCCCAAGTAATATCTCTTGTTACAGCTCTTTCTTTTAATCCTTGTTTTAAGTATTTCTCGGTTTCGTTTCTTGCATTAACTCTCCACCCATCTTTAACTTCTGCTGTGTGTTTTTCTATTTCTTCTTGGAATTTAGGTAATCCTAAATATAATATTTTGTTGTTCTTTTCAATAGTTTCACTTCCACAAACTATACAATTTCCGCCTATTAATTCTTCAGAAGTTGGAACATGCAAGCATTTGTCACATTGATCTCCTTTTGTTTCTTCTCCACATTCAGGACAAGTTAATATAACTTCTCTATCTGCTAAGAATTTTTCGCATTTTGGGCAATAGCATTGTGGCTCTATTTTTTCATAAATATATCCGTTATCATAAAGTTTTCTAAATAATTTTTGTACATGTTCTTTGTGATAATCTGTATCTGTGCTTGAAAACAGGTCATATGAAAAATTCATTTTATTAAAAACTTCTCTGAATTCTTTATCATAGCTATCTGCTATTTCTTTTGGGTCTTTTCCTTCTTTTCTTGCTCTTTCAGTTATTGGAGTACCATGGCAATCTGAACCAGAAACAAACATAACTTTATCACCTTTTAGTCTGTGATATCTTGCAAGTAAATCACCTGACATTAATCCAGCTATATGTCCTAAGTGTAATGAACTATTGGCATATGGCCAAGCATTTCCTATTAATACATTTTTACTCATATTTAATCAGTCTCCTCTGTCTATAATTTATATTTTAACGTGGTCTTTGTCTTTTCATTCCATATTCATATTCTTCATCTTCAATTTCTCTTGTTGTAGCCCTTGCTTCATCTATATTTAACTGTGCTAATATAGTTGAACGTTGAGCATACAAATCTGGTAATTCTCTTTTTTCATCCCCTAGTTCATATGACATGTCTACTTCTGTTTTTGAATCTATTGTTTCTTCATCATCTATTTTTATACAGTTTTCAACGCATTGTTCATTATGCCCTGTTCTGCTTTCTATTTCAATAATTCTATCTTCAACTGTATTTAATCTTTCTAATAGTTCTTTTCTTTTTGATATATCTTCGAATTTAATTTGGTTTTCTTCATATGGTGTTTCTTGTTCTTCTTTTCTCTCGATTACATCTTGTTTTTCCTCAACTTCATCTTTAAATTGAGTTACTTTAACTTCTCGTTGTCTATCTGTATCCGCTCTTCCTTCCATATAAATGCTTTCAGGATAAACTTTTGAAGTTTGTACATTAACAAATTTGCTGTTTCCTGTGTTTCTGCTTTCAATTAAGTTTAAATCTGTTTCTCCCATTTCACCTATAAAAAGTAAGTAATTATCTTCTTTAGTATCATCTACACCACGTTTGCGGATTTGAAAATAATTGTACTTAGTTTGATTTGGATTTCCCTTTCCTGCTCTTATTTCACCTGGTTTTAATTTAACGGGATTGTTTTTATTTCCCATTGTATCTCTTAGTACATGTGCTACTTCTCTTGCAACAGGGGTTATTTCATATCCTTGTAATTGTTCAAATTTTCCATCCTCAGTTTCTCTTACTGTAATAAACTTACTAGAAACAGCTCCATCTCGTGTTCTAATTATATATTTTGTATCGTTTTTATCTGTCTTATCGTTTAAAAGCTTTGAGCCTTCATCCTTATCTTCAATTTTTATCATGCTTACAATATAGTCTGAATCTACTCCTAAATCTTTTGCAACTTTTTGCTTTTCTATTTCTTCCTTAGTTTTTTCAGCTTGCTTTTCTTGCAATGAAACAACCTTTAAAGAATTTCCTTTTTCTTTATCATCAGATTCAACTTCTTTTACTACTAAGTCTTTTGATAATTTTATTAGACCTACTTGTTCAAATGGCTTTAGTTTTTCTTCTAGTTCTGGATCAAGTTTTGTCAAGCCTCTTTCATCAACTTCTGCTAGTTCTTGTAAGTTTTTAACTTGAACAGTTCCATCTTTTAATGCCTTTATTTCAACGCCTTTTTTTCTTATTTCTTTTAATTGTTCTGGATTTATTTGTTTTCTTATCATCTCGCGCATTGTAGCACTATCCGCAATATCTTTAAAAGGTAAGTTATTCGCCATTACTTCAATTTGCTCTAGTCGTAATCCATCACGCATTAAAGACAAAATATCTTTTCTTTTTAATCCTGTTTCATCCATCAATTTTTGAATTTGTTCTTGTTCATAGCTATAATTAGTTACATTTAAAATCTCTGATTTACCTTCTGTGTTTTGCATTACAATTATGTTTGGTATCTTTATACTGCCATCTGCTAATTCTATATCAGACATTCTTCTGATTGATGAAAAAGTTTCTCTTTCTCTTCCAGTTTTTAAAAGATAATCATGCATTAATGTAAGTTCAGATAACTCTTCACCTAATAATTCCTTTTCTTTTTCTTTTAATAAACTTTTTGCCATTTTTAATTCCTTTCAAATAAATTATGCATAGAATAAAGCTAATTTATTTTAATTTTTTCTCTATTAAATCTGCAATTTCTCTTGCTTTTTTAGTTATAACTTCTTGATCTTCTCCTTCAATCATAACTCTAACTAGTGGTTCTGTTCCTGATGGTCTTATTAATACTCTACCATTGCCAGAGAATTCTTCAGAAACTTTTTCAATAGCTTCTTTGATTTCTTCATCTTTATCAAAATCATATTTTTTATCGCTATTAACTTTTGCATTAATTAATACTTGTGGATATATTTTAACAATTTTGCTAGCTTCTGAAGGTTTTTGATTTCTTTCAAGTAATATTTTTACTAACATTAATGATGTTAATATACCATCTCCTGTTGGGTTGTAATCTAAGTAAATAATATGTCCTGATTGCTCTCCACCTAAATTGTATCCATTTTTCAACATTTCTTCTAAAACATATCTATCTCCAACTTTTGTTTGTTTGAAGTTTATTCCTGCTTTTTCAGAGAATTTATTTAATCCTAAATTACTCATAACTGTTGCTACTAGTGTATCTTTCGCTAGCTTGCCTTCTGATTTTAGGTAATTAGATGCAATAGCTAACATTATATCTCCATCAATCTCATTTCCGTTTTCATCAACCGCTAGACATCTATCTCCATCGCCATCATAAGCTATTCCTAAGCTATATTTTCCTTCAATAACTTTTTTCTTTAACATTCCTAAATGTGTTGATCCACAGTTGTCATTTATATTGATTCCGTTTGGCTCATTGTTTATAATGTCATGATTTATTCCTAATCTTTTATAAATTTTATCTGCAACTTTGTATGTTGCTCCGTTTGCTGTATCTATTAATACTTTAAAATCATCATTCTTATTTTTTGTAATACTTTCATGGAATATACCTACTATAAAATCAACATAGTCTTCAATCATATCTTCTCTGTTCTCAGAAACTCCTATTTTTTCTGATACAGCTGTTAATGCTGATAATTTTTCGTCTGAGTCCATGATTTCTTCTATTTCTTCTTCTAAGCTGTCTGGAATTTTCATTCCTTTATTACTGAAATATTTCACTCCATTAAATTCAAATGTATTGTGTGATGCTGATATTACAACACTTGCATCAGCATTATATTTTTTTGTTAAGTATGCTACTGCTGGTGTTGGTATAACTCCAAGTGTTTTTACATTTGCGCCATAGCTTAAAAATCCAGCTATCATAGCGCTTTCTATTAATGTTCCAGATATTCTAGTATCTCTTCCTATAAAAATTGTTGGCATGTGGTCTGTATGTTTTGATAAAACTGAAGCTCCAGCCTTTGCAACTCTAAATACTAAATTAGGAGAAAGCTCTGTATTTGCTATTCTTCTGATTCCATCTGTTCCAAAATATTTTCTCATAATTATTATCATTCCTTTCCCAAGGTCAATTTCTAATTGAAGCAATTTAATTTTCAACCTAAGACCTTTACATAGATGTTATTATTATACATATTTGCTCTTATTTTTTCAAGTAATTTATGGTATTTTAAATTGTTATTTTTATATGATAAGAAAGTTTTCCAAACTTCTTGTTATAGGACAAAAGCGGACTATTTATAACATTTGCACTGATTATAACATTTTTAAGTTCGCGTCTTTGTTCGCGCACGAAATTTGCAAAGCAAGTTTCTATGCATTGTTAGTTTTATATAATAGGAAGTTCTGAGAACTTTCCTATTATATAAAAAAGGCAAGGTTTTTTCCTTGCCTTTTTTAACTTATGCTGTTTTTTCAGTCTTTTTTTCTTCTTCTCTTAATTTATATTCTCTAAATCTCTTTTCATCTTGCATTGTTCTTGTAAGTAATTCAAGTACCCATACAAGTAAAAGTATTGCAGAAATATATGATCCAACTGGTATTCTAGCAATTGCTAAAATTGCTAAAACGAATAATTGACTTATTATAAGCTCTAATCCAAGTTGAACTGGTTCGATTATCCATGCGTTTTTGTATAATTTATGATATCTGATTGCTACATAAACCATAACAATTACTAAACTTATTACAAGAGGTGATATGATTTTTTTGATTATATCCCAAACGCCAATTTTTTGAACATCATATACTTTAACTTGTGTGCTTGCATCTTTTAGCTCTTCTACTGTATATTCTAATCCATATTTTTCTCTAATTTGATTTACAAGTTGCGCAACTTCATCATCAGATTTATCGCTTATTGATTCTACTTGTTGTTCTTGCAAGATGTCGTCTTTTTTTACATCTTTGATATTATATGATTTTGAATATTTTTCATTTAATTTTGAAAATAATGTATTTAATTCATCGTCTGTTATATCTTTTGCATCAATAGAAACGCTTGTACCATATAGAGTTGTTTTTCTAGTAACATGCTCTTCTTTTATAGATTCATCAGTTATTTTTTCAATATCTTTTAATTCATATTCTTTTCCAATTATAATTTCAACTCTTTTATGTTTTGAATATAAAGTGCTATAATTAAAACCTTTTGTTTTTACAATAATTGCGCCTAATATGATAGCAATTATCATGATAATATATAATGATTTATTCTTCATATTATTCAACTCCATTCTTTTTTGCTTTTTTTCCATCTATTAAGAATATTGCTGCTACTAATGTATATATAAATCCAAATATGCCCCATATTCCGACAGAACCAATTGATTGCGTATTTACTTCTTTTCCTAATGCAAATACAACAATTGTGATTATAAAAGGAATTATTGTTAATATAAAGTTTCCGAATTTTTCTAATTTGTCTATTGCTTTTTCTGTTTTCATAAATGTCAACAATAAGAAATAGTTAACTATGGCCATTATAGCAATTGTTAAAATTCCTGATAGTGTTAAACTTACAGATGCAGCTCTGATGATTAGTAAAAGAATTGCAATATATCCTATTTCTATAATGCTTGCACAGAATCCATCTTTTTTATTTTTTACAATAGTAAGAACTATTACAATTGCAAGTAGTACTATTCCGGCTATTGATAAACCTTTTACAAAGTTTTCTCCTAAATCTGATTCAATGAAACTTCCTGATGTTAATTTATATGTTATTGGAAATTCATCATTATTAAGTATTGTTTGTGTTACGAAACAATCTTTATAATCTGAATTAAATGTATCCATATCATCTGCTGAAACACTTCTGTATAGTGGTATTGCAAGTTCAGTATATTCGCCATCTGGTGTAAAGTATGTTATATACTTGTCTTCTCCATCTATTTGAACAGTTATAGTTTTTTGTGAAGTTTCACCGTTTTCGTCAGTTGTTTCTATATATGTTTTACTTAATTCATTTAGTTTCTTTTGACCTTCTGATGTAAATGTTAATTTTACTCCTAAATTGTATGAAACTGTATCATCTTTTGTTGCTGTTGCTGAATCATTGTTATTAGCTTGTTGATAATATGCTGATGCTTTTTTTATCATACTTCTACCCATCAAAACTTCTTTTGTTTCTGAATCAATTATTTCAATTTTTCCTTTTTGGCTTGCAAGTGCAGCTGAATAATCTGTTGTTCCTTCATATGGAACTGAAACTGCTAGCTTTCCGTTATTTTCATTTACAGTTACTTCTGCATCAGCAATTCCAAAGTCTTTTAATCTGTTTTCAACTATTTTCTTTGTTTTTAAATAATTTTCTTTTGTTAATACTGCTGGATCATTTACTGGAACTTGCTCTGCTGTAGTGTTTGTTGAGTTTGTGTCAGTCGTGTTGGCTGTATTATCCGTATTTTCAGTTGTTCCCTCAGCAACTGTATTTGTTGCGTTTTCTGTTGTATTTCCAGTTGTATTTTCTGCTGTGTTTTCATCTGAACTCTTGTCTTTTGTTGATGTATCTACTGAAAATTCAAAAGTCCTTATTTCGCTAAGTTCTTTGCTGAATTGATAATCTGGTAAAATACTCTTCCATGTGTTTAAATTTCTCTTGTGAATTCCTAAAAAAGAAATTAAACTTACTAGCACTATTAGTAATACAACTATTAATTTTGCAAGTGCATTTTTTAATGTTTTCTTTTTCAACTTTTGTTACCCCCTATAATAAATTAGTATCATTTATTACTACTTCAAACCATAATCCTAGATACTTTGCCGCATGTTTACTCATCATTGTTCTGTCCATGAAAATTTCGAAATAATCTAGAACAGGACACATTTTAGTATCTATGGTTAGATCTAAAATAATTTTCTTTTCTTCTTTATTTATTCTTAATTTTGCATCTGTTACCGCATAGTTCACTCTATCATGTTTATCAAATAAAGACATATTTGTTTTTGAAACTCTACTTCTATGTGCATCAGATTTATCAGCTAATATAATTGCTGCTGAAATATCACTAACTGCCGTTCCTGTGCCTTCATCATGATTTCCAATTGCCATCATGATTTCTGCTCTGTCTTTGCAGTTCATTCCCATATCTTTTAATATATTGTCTGCTAAAATAGCACCTGTGTGAGCATGATTTGCTCTGTTAACAGCGTTACCCAAATCATGCAAATATCCTGCTATTTGAGCAAGTCTAACTCTGTTTTCATCATAACCAAGTACTTGAAGTATTTCTCCAGCTCTTTGAGAAACAATATTTAAATGTCTGTGTGAATGTTCTGTATATCCTAAAACGTCTAATTGCCTTTGTGCAGCAAGAATAAGTTGTTCAACTTCTTCATTATTTTTGACATCTTCTAATGTTATACTCACGCTTTTTTCCTCCTTAGTTTTTCATTTTTTGATTGTATATTAAAAAATGAAAAATATCAACCATTTTTTATAACTTTTAAAATGTTTTTAATTTTTCATATTTACTCCTACAATACCGCCTATGCAACCACAAATAAATGTTGAAGCAAGCATTATTCCTGAATATACATTTATTTCGAAATTTTTAAGCAAAATGCTTGATATCATATAAATTATTGAAAAATATGTTATGCCTATTAGTCCGCCTTTTATCATCCCTTTTTCACCTGTTTTTATCAAGCTAATTGATGAGCCGATTAATATGCTAACTCCTGTTATAATAATTATTGCTGGTGTTATAATTTTCTCTGGAACACTTGTGTATGTTAATATTATACCTAATATGTAAAATAATATTATTGTAATTATAAAACTTATCATCACTCCTTTAATAAATAATAATCCTTTTGAAATAATTTGGCTTTCGACTTTCTCCATTTTTTCTCTCCTTTATTATTTATTTAGGGCTATTTACTATAATCTATATCTTATTGTAACTCTACTTTAGCTCAAAATTTTGCAAATAAAAACCCTTTCCACATTTATATGAAAAGGATTTTTATTTATTCTATAAAACTAATTATTTTGATCATTGCTGTTGTCATTGTTATCCTTGCTATTATTATCATTATTATCGTTGCTACTATTGTTTTGATCACTATTATCACTGCTATTGTTACTATCACTATTTGAAGAATCACCTTGGTTATCAGTTTGATTTGCTCTGTTAAGATATTCTTGTTCTCTTTTTTCTTCGTTAGCTTGTTCTTCTTTTGTTTTTGTTTGTTCAATTAACTCTTTTACAGTTTCTCTCGTTGCCAATAATTCTTTTAATGTTAGTAATTCATTATTATTAGATGGCTTATTAAAGTAATATGTTATATTACCATTTCTTTGCATATAATATATTGCTGTATAGTATGCGTTTAGTACTACTGTTCCATTAGTTGTTATTATACCATATACAGTTGTGCCTGCTGCATTTTTCATTGCAAATACTATTCCTGTCACCGTATCCGATAGTGGAATTGTTAGTGTTGGCATAGCTGATGTATTTTTTATTATTTCATTTGGCTTTTCGCATCCAATCGCTGAAAATCTTGTACTTGCAAGTAATGTACCATCTATTGAATATAACCCATAACTTCCATTTCTCATTACTGGTATACAATCTCCACCAATAATATATCTATCTTTTTCTCCTTGTGATTTATATGCAGAAACGCTTGTTAATCCAATTTGATCATATTCTGTCGGAATAATATCGTTTCCTTCTGAATTTATAACACCATACTTTCCATTTTTCTCTACAATATATAATTTCTTTTTAGCGTCTAATAATTCTATATTTTCGTATTCTAGTTTGATTGTAGGAGTTTCTAAACCTGGTTTTTGCATACCATAATTTGAATTACTTGATACAATAAATTCTCCAATACTTTGTACATATTCAACACTATCATATTTTAAGCTTATTATTTCTTTTCCAGTTGCTAAATCTACTACTCCATATTCTTTATCTTTTCCAACAACAGCATATCCATCGCTTAATGCTCTTTGATTCTTAAAATTAGTAGTTAATGTGTAACCACTTTTTGAAAGAGAATTTGAATATCCGCTTACCAATTCTTCTAAGGTTCGGATAGTTACTGTCGTTCCTTCTTTTATAATCTTAATATTTAGTCCTTTAGCTAGAGCATCTTCTGAAGCATACAAAAGATCCTCAAATTGCATTACAGGTTGTTCTAGTGTAAATGCCTCCTTATCCAAATCCGTTGTTTCTGAATTGCTCGTTGTTGATGTTTTATTTGGTTTTTGTGCATAAGGTATGCTTAATTCTTCTGTATATTTTTTAACAGTTTTTATATTTTTTGTTATTTCATCTGAGCCAAGTAAATATGTTACATATTCTCCTCCATTATCAATATAACATTTGTCTTTAGTCTCATCTACTTCTTCGCCATATGCTCCATTATTATATTTATATCCAGCCAATTGAGTTACTGTCTCAATATTATAATAAACTTTTCCATCTGGAGTAGTTACTGATATTGGCGTATATTTATTATTTATTAATATTTCTTTTTGTTCATACGTACCAGCTAATTCTTCTCCTACTTCACCTGGATTAATTGAAATGTATACAGATTTTGATTTATAAAGATTATTTTTTATTTGAAATTTAGTCTTTTTTCCTTCTTGTTGCATTAAAATTAATAAAACTATTAATGTTACTATAAAAATTGCAACTGTTACTACTATTCCTATTAATAACATTTTTTTCTTTTGATTTGTTTCATCCATTTTAGATTTTTCCTCCTACTATTTTGTATACCCATATTTTTTGTAGAATTCGTCCCTGAATGTGCCTAAATTATCATTTTCTATTTCTATTCTAACCTTATCCATTAAGTTAGTCAAGAATTTTATATTATGTATAGATAACAATCTTATTCCTAAAATCTCGTTTGCTTTTATTAAATGTCTAATATATGCTCTTGTATAATTTCTGCATGCATAACAATCGCACTCTGGGTCAAGCGGTGAAAAGTCTCTTTCATATGTTCCATTTCTTACTACTACTTTTCCTCTTGATGTTAATGCTGTTCCATGTCTTGCAATTCTTGTTGGAAGAACACAATCACACATATCAATTCCAGCAATAGCTGCTTCTATTAAATAATCAGGTGTTCCAACTCCCATAAGGTATCTTGGTTTATCCTTTGGCATAAGTGGTGCTGTATATTTTAATATATCTATAAATTCTTCTTTAGGTTCTCCAACACTAATTCCGCCAATTGCATATCCAGGAAAATCTAGTTTGATTAATTCTTCTGTACTTTTCTTCCTTAAGTCTTTATAAAATCCTCCTTGAATTATTCCAAATATTGATTGATCTTCTGGTCTTTGATTTGCATTTTTGCATCTTTCAGCCCATCTTGTTGTTCTTTCCATTGACTTTTTAGTATATTCATATGTTGAAGGATATGGGCAACATTCATCAAAAGCCATCATGATGTCAGAACCTATAGCATTTTGCATTTCTATTGATTTTTCTGGAGATAAAAACTTTTTACTACCATCTAAGTGTGATTGAAAAGTTACTCCCTCTTCTGTTATTGTTCTCAATTTTCCTAAACTAAACACTTGGAATCCGCCACTATCAGTTAATATTGGTCTATCCCAATGCATAAACTTGTGTAATCCACCCGCTTCTTCCATTATTTCTTTTCCTGGTCTTAAAAATAAATGATATGTATTTGATAATATTATTTGCGCATTAACTTCTTTTAGTTCTTCTGGTGTCATTGATTTTACTGTTCCTTGTGTTCCAACAGGCATAAACACTGGCGTTTGTATATCTCCATGAGGTGTATGTACAACTCCTCTTCTAGCTCCTGTTTGTTTACATTCATGTAATAGTTCATATGTTACTGATGGTTTCATTTAATCTCCTCCGTTTTTATTTTTAACAAATATACATTGCATCTCCAAAGCTGAAAAATCTATATTTATCTTTTACCGCTTCTTTATATGCTTCTAACATAAAATCTTTATCTGAAAGTGCTGATACTAACATCAATAATGTTGATTGTGGTAAGTGAAAATTTGTTATTAAATTGTCTACACATTTAAATTTATACCCTGGATAAATAAAAATGTTAGTATCACCTTCTATTTCTTTTACCAATCCATTCTCATCTGCTACAGTTTCCAAAACTCTGCATGATGTCGTTCCTACTGATATTATTCTTTTGCCATTTTTCTTTGCGTTGTTTATTTTATCAGCATCTTCTTTTTTAATATAATAATGTTCTGTATGCATATCATGTTTTTCTACTTCGTCTTCTTTAACTGGTCTGAATGTTCCGATTCCAACATGTAAAGTAACATTAGCAATTTCAATTCCTTTCTCTTTTATTTTTTCTAGTAATTCATTTGTGAAATGTAATCCTGCAGTTGGCGCTGCTGCTGATCCATCATATTTAGCATAAACTGTTTGATATCTATCTTTATCTTTTAATGTTTCATGTATATATGGTGGTAGTGGCATTAATCCGATTTGATCTAGTATTTCATTGAATATTCCTTGATAATTAAATTTTACTTTTCTTGTTCCACCAGGCATTATATCTAAGATCTCTGCTTCAAGTAATCCATCTCCAAAAATTACTTTAGTTCCAATATGAAGCTTATTTCCTGGTCTAACAATTGATTCCCAAATATCTCCTTCAATATTATTTAGAAGCAAGAATTCAACATTCGCTCCTGTTTCTTTTTTTCCATACAATCTTGCTGGTATAACCTTCGTATTATTTCTAACTAAACAATCACCTGGTTCTAAATAATCAATTATATCTTTAAAAGTTCTGTGCTCTATTGTTCTTTTTTCTCTGTTTACTACCATAAGTCTTGATTCGTCTCTGTTTTTTATTGGAACTTGTGCAATTAATTCTTCTGGTAAGTCATAATTAAATTCTGATACTTTCACTTGTATTACTTCCTTTCATTAATCAGTTGTTATTGTTACATAGTTTGTTTCATTTATTTCTGAATTACTGTTGTTTGACATTACTTGTTTAAAGTTTGATATTATTTGAGAAACAATATCTATTATGTTATGTGGTACATTCTCAAATTCAATTTCATGTGCATAATTAAAATCGCTCAATTGAATTGGTTTTGTTTTATACACTATTTGATCTAATCCAGTTTTTCCAACATTACTGTCAATGTTGCATCTCATGTAATCTCTGTACCAATCTTTTAAACCTGTTTTATTTTGATTTTCATATCCGAACTTTTCATTATCATGTAAGGCTGGGAATGTATAACCTTTTTCAGTTAAATTTCTTTCTAGTGAATGTAGAAACTCATGTACAAATACTTCTTCTGGGAATGTGTCATTTTTAATATTATATTTATACATTGTACTATTTCTTAAATCATTTGGCATACGAATATTTGAGAATCCAATAGAATCATATCTCATACTTCCTAGGCCAATCCATTCATTTACAGGAATTGAGCTTAAAGTATCTCCCATTCTTATTCCAATGAATATATGATCATACTCATTTTTTTGTACATAATCATCTATTAATGGTTTTACATCTTTTGCTGCAACATAATAATAATTTTCTTGATCATATGACAATGATGTTAAAGGTTCTTTAATTTCAACTGTTTGATATGATACTGTCATTGCATTATTTGAAAAACTCTCTACTGTGTTTGCAAATCTTTTTAAATTATCTTTTAGCAAATCCTTATCTTCTTGTGTTAGTGAATATGTATGATGCTTTCCTTCAATGTTAACATCAATGCTGTCTATAAGAAAACATACTACATTCCAATCTGAAGTTTCATCTTTTATACCTTCTTCAACATGAATATCTGAAAACCATGCTTTTCCTTTTGAATATCCATCATATCCTCCAAGCCTAAAAGATATATCTAATTTATCTTGTTCTTTACTATCAACTAATAGCGTAACTTTTTGCCAATCTGTTGTCCCTTGTATTGGAATTGTTTGGTCTGCTGTTCCCATTATACTTATGCAAGCTCCAGATGTCTCGGGCTTGTCACTTTCGACATTTTCAGTTTTAACCATGCAAGTTATTCTATATGGTGTATCTTTTTTTACACTTATTTCCTTAAAAAATAATGCATCATTATAATCTTTGTTTTCTATACAATAACTCTTTTGTCCATTATACTTTTGTGAGCTATCTCTATAATATGATGTTTCGCCTTTATTTTCGTTGGCTTTTATAAAGTCATTAAAATAATATTTATTATAGATATATACTAGTGCAGTTATTAAACCAATCAATATTATTAATGAAAATATTCTTGATATCACTTTTTTCATATCTTATCTATTATCTCCTTTAATGAAGTTTCTAATTTTTCTAAAGTACCATCATTATGAATTACAAAATCTGCTTTTTTTACAAAAAATTCGTTATCGTTTTGAATCTTTAATCTTTCTTTAGCTAATTCTTCAGTTATGTTATCCCTTTGACAAATTCTATTAATCTTTTTTTGATCTTCTGCAACTACTGCTATTACATAGTCACATATTTTTTCCATCTTTGCTTCATATAATAATGGAACGTCAATTCCTATATATTTGTAATCTTGTTTCTCAGCTTCTTTTATTTGTTCATTTATATCGTCTACAACATACTTAAAAGTTAATCTGTTAAGTGCTCTTCTTTTTTCTTTGTTTTTATAAATAGTTCTTGCTATCTCTTTTCTGTTAAGCTTTCCATCATCTTTTAGTATCTCTTTTCCAAAAAGATTTACCATTTTCTCGAAATATTTTGTCTTACTATCATTGCTTAATTTTCTCGCAACTTCATCTGCATCTATTATGAAAGATGAATAGTTTGATTTTAAAATTGTACTTAATGTTGTTTTTCCTGCCCCTGAAGGTCCTGTTATTCCTATAACTTTCATTTGAAAGCTCCTTAATCTAAATTTTTTATAGCATTTCTCGCTAATTCGTCACATCTATTATTAAATTCATTATCACTGTGTCCTTTTACTTTTATGAATTCTACTTTATGAAATTTAGTGTACTTATATAATTCTTCCCATAATTCTTTATTTTTTACGGGTTTTTTATCTGCTGTTTTCCAATTGTTTCTTTGCCAATTATAAATCCATCCATTATTAAATGCATTTACAACATAAGCACTGTCACTATAAACTTTAACATTGCACTCAAATTTTAACAATTTCAATGCTTCTATAACAGCTGTAATTTCCATTATGTTATTTGTTGTATCTGGATTTCCTCCAGATATTTCTTTTTTATTTTCTTTATACATTAAAATAGAGCCCCATCCTCCTGGTCCAGGGTTTCCTGAACAAGCTCCGTCTGTATATATTGTTACATTCTCCATAAAAACCTCTTTTATAATTTTTCTCTAAACTGCTATAATATTGCGATTTTATTAGATATATGCTATTATAACAGTAATTGATTAATTATACAATATTTGAGAGGAGAAAAATTTTGTCTAGTAAACTTTGTATTATATCTGAATATAATCCATTCCATTTTGGTCACTTATATCATTTAAATGAATCTATTTCTCAGACAAATACTGACTTTAAGGTTGCAATTATTTCTGGGAATTTTGTTCAACGTGGTGAACCTAGCATTATAAATAAATGGGAAAAGGCTAAAGTGGCTTTATCTGCTGGCTTCGACTTGGTTCTTGAGCTTCCTACTTTATATGCAATTTCAAGTGCCGAAAATTTTGCCAATGGTTCTATTAAAATCGCTGATCAGATTGGAAGTAATTACATTTCTTTTGGAACCGAATCTGGTGATTTGGAAAAACTAAAAAAATTGTCTTCTCTTATTAATAAAAATGAAAAAGAATATATTACAAATGTTAAAGAAAAAATTGCTGAAGGCTTTTCGTATCCAAAATCTCAGGAACTTGTAATTGATAAAATGTTCGGAAATGAATTCTTAGGTGTTTGCAAACCTAATAATATTTTAGGACTGGAATATCTAAAATCTCTAAATGCTATTTCATCAAACATTACTCCGATTACTGTTAAGCGCGATTTGGATAAGTCATCTTCTTCAGATGTCCGTGCTTTGCTTAGAACTTCTGGCTTTAAGATTGAGGATTTGAAAATTTCTATTCCTGATTTTTCTTATGAAGTTTTGGCTGAAAATATTGAAAATGGAAACGCTGTATTGTCTTTGAAGGCTTTTGAAAAAGAGATTATCTATATTTTGAGAACTATTGATAATGAGAAATTAAAGAATATTCCTGATGTTCCTGAGAATATGCTTTCTAATTTAAAGAAAATTGCTTGTTCTACAAATTCTTTAGATGATTTGATTACCGCTTTGAAAAATAAAAGTATTACTCAAGCAAGAATTCAAAGAATTTTGTTATATATTTTACTTGGAATCACTAAATCTGATATGGAATTGTCAAAAAGAATTACTCCTTATATTAGAGTTCTTGGTATGAGTGAGAATGGAAAAAAGATTCTTTCTAATATCTCTAAAGATATTAATGTTATTACTTCCGTTAAAGCTTTTGAAAAAACTTGTGATGATTCTGATTTGCTTAGAATGTTGGAGATTGATAAAAGGGCAACTGATATTTATACATTAGCTTATGCTAAGGATTCCGTTGCAAATCTTGATTATACAACGAGAATTCAAACTAATTTTTAAATTAATATGATTAAATAAACAAAAGCACTTTGATTTAGCAAATATAAATATAGTACAGAAAAAGTTCATATAAAATTTCGAATCACCGCGCAGGAACCAAACGAACGAAGTGAGTTCGTTTGAAGCATTTTGAAAAATGCACCAGCTATTAATTATAGAAGAAAATATTCTATTTGATTTTTGAGTGACGCGCAGTTTGAAATTTTTTCCCTAACCTGCTAAACGAAGTTTAGGAGGTGGGAAAATATTTTAGCAAGGAACGAAAAAATAAATATAATATTTTCTTAGCAATAATGTGTGAGAGAATTTTATATGAACTTTTTTCTGCGCAATATTTATGGTTGCTACATTAATTGCTTTTGTTTATTTTAATACTATTTCTTTTTTGTTTAAATATTCTAACGCTCCGGAATCCGTTGTAAAATCAATTTTCATTTTATAATTTTCAAGCATTTGATATTTGCATTTGAATTTCTTGTTTATCTCGTTTACACCGTATTTTCCGTCTCCTAAAATTGGATGACCTATATGCGCCAAATGAGCTCGTATTTGGTGAGTTCTCCCTGTGATAAGTTCAACATCTAACACTGACGTGTTACTTGCTTTATCTTCTGACAAAACTTTGTATTTAGTTAGTATTTCCATGTACCCCTTTTTAGGAGTGTCTGATATGTACACTATTGATTTTTTATTATCTTTAAAAAGATATGCTTTTAGCAAAGCTTCTTTTTTATTTAAAGTTCCGATTACTGTACATCTATAATTTTTCTTTATCTCTTTGTTTTTGAATTTTGAAACCAAAATTTCTAATGCTTCTGGATTTTTTGCAAATAAAACTAATCCTGTTGTGTTTCTGTCAATTCTATGACATGGACTTATATATGTATATTTTTTGTTTAATATTTTTGTCAATGAGTCTGCAGTTGGTTCGTCTGTAACTACTTCTAGTTCTGCAGGTTTATTTACAACTAAAATATTTTCATCCTCAAATATTGTCTTAATGTCATAATTTTTATATAGCAATTCATCTACAATAAATATTGTTATTGTGTCAAATTCATGGACAATTTTATCTTCATTTACTCTAATATCATTTATTCTTATATCTTTTTTCCTTAATGTTTTGTAGAATGTTGATGATGTTAAACCATTGAAGTGTGCATACATAAATGTGCTTAATTTCTTGTTATTAAATTTTGGTTCTACAATTAGCTTTTGCATGATTCCTCCATAATACTATTTTTCAAATATGCTTAATACTTTTGCTACTGCATAAATAATGTTTGTGCATTTAGTTTTTGCAAAATTTTTACCTAAAGCTTTACCACCTACAGTAATTGATGCAACAAGCGCGCTCATTATAAATTGGATGTCAAAGTTTAATCCTATACTTTGTGTAATTTTTACTGTTAACATTGCACTTATCGCACCACTAAGTACACCGCATATATCACCGATAACATCATTACATATATTAGAAACTTTTGGTGCTGATCTAATTAATTTTATGGCTGTTTTCGCGCCTTTTACCTTTTTTGATGCCATTGCATGAAATTCTTGCTCAGTTGCACATGTTATAGCAACACCAACGATATCAAATACTACGCCAACAAAAATAACAACGATAAGTACGATTAATGCTGGTAATGTTGCTAAACCATTTATACTTGTTGTTGATATGTATGAAAACGTCATTGACAATATAAATGTTACTATAAATATTGTGAAGAACCACTTAACAGCTTCATTTTTCGGATTCTTATTTTTTTCGTTCTTTTTCTTCATTTCTCTTTATCGTATAATGTATATTCTTTGCAAATTTTTGATAGTTTTTTCATAACTTACTTAGCACTATCAATGTAAATATTTTTTTATACGATTTTCTCCTTCCTTTGGTTCGTCTTTTCTTGCATTTTAGCATAACAACTTTTGTATGTCAAAATGCAATTTAAAACTTTTCATATTACTTGATATAGAAAAAAGAATTTATATAAAACAGACACTTTCATCTGATTGTATAAATTCTTCACTATAATTATTATCGAATTAAAGATGGTAGAAATTTAAGTAAATTTTACGGTATAAGGTCTAGCAGAATTTCTCTACTTTTTACTAAGCATTACTGCTTAGCTGTTTCCATTTAAAAAAGCATCCCTTAAAAGTTTTGGGCAGCTAGATCGCCACTAAAATCCGTACCTTAATCCCTAAATTTCCAAGTTTCTCAATTAAAACGAACATTCTAGAAGTTTTCCTTAATGTACTTAATCTATTATTAGTTTCTTTTGCAATAATGATTTCATAGCCTTTCAAGAGAAAACGTGGCCGCGTTTTTCCTTGAAATAATGACTAATCCCAAGATTACCACTCAAAACAGATTTATCGCATACAATTCGATATGTACACTCAAAATAGATTATATCACAACAAGTAGAACTGGTGATAACGAATATAGGAATCCAAATATATGCCGTTATATTCTATCCTAAATTCTTTACTTCCCATACCCACGCAAAACTGGCATTTTGCGCATGACATAAGAAACTTTATCTAATAAATCATGTGTGGATTTTTAGCCCCACCTTCATAATAGATAGTACAACTAGAATAATGCACCATCGAGTTTTATTATAACAAAATCAAAAAATAAAGGCAAATTTGAAATTAAAACTTTTTGAATAGTTTTAATCAAATTTGTCTTAAAGATTAATTTTGTTTTTATTTTTTACCAAGCTATTTCTGGACTAACTTTCGACCAATCATTTCCAATAACCGAGCTTGTACTATTTTCCGTAGCGGTAATAGCTTCATTAGTATCACTTGGTATATTTCCGTTATCGAGTCCATTATCATTTTCTCCGTTTCCAAAAGTTGCCTGTTCAGCACGTTCTTTATTTTCTCTTTCCGATTGTTCATCTCAAGTTTTTTCTTCTTCCAGTTTTCGATTTTCTTCACTAATTCGTTGTTCTTCAATTGCTTTCTCCTTA
>OLGB01000201.1_pt1 | contig 89509 bp, 77 predicted proteins | sample 1605691 | NCBI WGS metagenome assembly OLGB01 (sample SAMEA3888925, study PRJEB22519) | human gut metagenome | biome: human gut; feature: human-associated habitat; material: faeces | place: Denmark | collected 2010 | reverse complement strand
ACAACACGGTGGAGGCGCAAAACTTCACCCCCGGCCACAGGGTCAAGGTCATGCTTTTGGACAGTCTGGGCGGCATGACGCCCCTGTGCCAGCCCGCCGTCGCCCACAGCGGACAGTAAGTCCAAGCGCGAAAGCAAAACGCACGGCGCAAGCCGTGCGTTTTGCTTGCCTTTTGCCCTGCTTTCAGTTATAATTGACCTACGTCAGGCGCAGGGAGTTGCCGCTATGTATAACCACCAACTGGATACCTTCCTCCAAGTCGCCGACGCCGGGAGCTTTTCCAAGGCGGCGGAGGCGCTGTATATCTCCTCCACGGCTGTGATGAAGCAGATCAATTTGCTGGAGGAGAGCCTGGGCGTGCAGCTTTTTGTCCGCACGCCCCGGGGACTGACCATGACCGACGCTGGGCGGTCCTATTATCAGGACGCCAAATACATGATCCAGTACGCCAAGGACGCCCAGGCCAGGGCCAGAAACGCCATGCAGGGCAACGAGCGGGTGATCCGCATCGGCGTTTCGCCCATGACGCCGGGGCAGTTCTTGATGTCCCTTTGGCCCCAGATCCAAGAACAGTGCCCGGACGTCAAATTCAAGATGGTGAACTTCGACAATACGCCGGAAAACTCCGTCAACATCCTGCGGGACCTGGGCCGGGATATCGACATCGTGGCGGGGCTCTTTGACCAGGCTTTTCTCACCGAGCGCAAATGCGCCGGGCTGGAGCTCTGTCGCACGCCTATCCGCTGCGCGGTATCCATTTACCATCCGCTGGCGGCAAAGACGAGCCTGACCGCGGAGGACCTCCACGGGGAAAACTTCATGCTCATCCGGCGAGGGTGGAACAAGTACCTGGACGCCCTGCGGGACGATCTGTGGCGGGGGCATCCTCAGATCAACATCATCGACTTTGATCAGTTCACCCTGGAGGCCTTTAACCGCTGCGAGAACGGAAACAACGTTATTATGACCATCGACGCCTGGGACAACGTCCACCCCATGCTCAAGACCCTGCCGGTGGATTGGGGTTACACCATTCCCTACGGTCTGCTCCACTCTCCTGAGCCCTCTCCCACGGTGGGGAGCTTTTTGGACGCGGTGGCCCAGGTGTATCGGAAAAGTTAAAGCAGAAAACAATACCCCCTCCGGGAAACAGCTCCCGGAGGGGGGTTTCTTATAACCTGAGGGTTTATGCTCCGCAACTTATCTGAACTTCCGCTTTCCGTACCCAGACGCTACAATGGGGACAAAGGGGGAAGTTTTTATGAATAACTTTATTTTTCAGTATCCTACAAAGGTGTATTTTGGCAAGGACTGCGCCAAGGAATACCTGGCCTGCCTGCTGAAAGAGCAAGGCCCTACCGTCATGCTGGCCTACGGCGGCGGCTCGGTCAAGACAAACGGCGTCTACGACCAGATGCGGGACATTCTCGCCCAGGCGGGCAAGACGGTGGTGGAATTCTCTGGCATCATGCCCAACCCCACCTACGCAAAAGTGCAGGAGGGAGCGAAGCTCTGCCGGGAGCATGGGGTGGACTTTATTCTGGCCGTGGGCGGCGGCAGCGTCGTCGACTGCTGCAAGATCGTCTCCGCCCAGGCGATGCTGGACGAGGATATCTGGGAGATGGAGTTCACCAAACGAGAGTACCCCACCCGTTTCATCCCCATGGGCGCCATCGTCACCGCCTCTGGCACGGGCAGCGAGATGAACAACGGCGCGGTCATCACCCATGAGGAAAAGAAGCTCAAGGCCGGGGTGCTGGGCGCCTATAACACCTTTGCCATGCTGGACCCAGAGTACACCATGAGCGTGCCCTTTTCCCAGGTGATGTCCGGGGCCTTCGACACCCTGAGCCACGCCATGGAGACCTATTTTGGCAAGCCCCACGACCACAATACCCTCTCCGACGGCATCAGCGAGGCGGTGATGCGTAGCGTCATCGCCAATATGCGCCTGCTGCTGGCCGACCACCAAAGCTATGAGGCCCGCAGTGAGCTGATGTGGGCGTCCGCCATGGCGGAAAACGGCATTTTGAAGATCGGCAAAGTCACCGACTTCCAGTGCCACCAGATGGAGCACCAGCTGGGGGCCTATACCGACTGCAACCATGGCCAGGGCCTTGCGGTGCTGCACCCCGCCCTCTACCGTCACATCTACAAGGAGGGCGTGGCCAAGTTCAAGTCCTTTGCCGTCAACGTCTGGGGCATCGACCCCACCGGAAAGACCGACGAGGAGACGGCCCGGCTGGGGGTGGAGACGCTGGCCGCCTTTATCCGGGAGGTAGGCCTGCCCACCAGCTTTGCCCAGATGGGCATTCCCAACCACACCGACTACAGGGCCATCGCCGACTCCTGCAACCTGACAGCGGGGTGCTGCAAAAAGCTGACCCATGAGGAACTCTATCAGATCTTTGAGGAATGTAAATGAGGAGGACACACCAGGAGCAAAGTCGTAAGCCATCTCTCCGTTGTATGTTTTGCCAAAATGCGGTATAATCATCTTATCCCCAAAAATGAAAAGCGAGGTCAGTATCATGCGCAAAGATTTTTCTCCCAACCCCTGGTTTTACCCTCTGCCGGTGCTCATTGTGGGCACCTATGACGAAGGCGGTGTCCCTGACGCCATGAACGCCGCCTGGGGCGGTCTCTACGACGCGGACAAGGTCATCCTCTGCCTCAGCTCGGGCCATAAGACCACCAAGAACATCAAGGCCAAGGGCGCCTTCACCGTGGCCTTTGCCGACGCCGAGCACGTGGTGGCCTGCGACTATGTGGGTGTCGAGTCGGGCAACAAGGAGCCCCGCAAGGTGGAAAAGGCCGGGTTCCACGTGACCCGGAGCCAGCATGTAGACGCGCCCATTCTCGATGAGCTGCCTGTGGCTTTCGAGTGCAAGCTGCTGGAGATCACCGATAACGGCAACATCATCGGCCAGATCGTCAACATCAGCGTGGACGAGAGCGTCCTTACCTCCGACGGTAGGGGCGTGGACGCCGCCAAGGCGGGCTTTATCTCCTTTGATCCCTGCGCCAACACCTATGTAAAGCTGGGCGAGGTCGTGGGCAAGGCCTTCTCCGATGGCGTCCAGATCCAATAATTGCCCCCATATCCCTAAAGGGCCGTGGCGTTGCCACGGCCCTTTTTTACTGCGCGGAGCATCAACTTAAACTTTATACTCATAAACGAATTGAAACTTCTGTTTTCCCGACGGCTGGGCTACAATGAAGACACCAAAACAGGGACCGACCCCAACCATTGATAAGGAGGAAGTCATTATGGAATTTACCACTTTATCTAACGGCCTGAAAATGCCTCTGGAGGGCTTCGGCGTGTTCCAGGTGCCCGACGCGGCCATCTGCGAGCAGGCGGTGCTGGATGCCATTGCCAGCGGCTACCGACTCATTGACACCGCCGCCGCCTATGCGAACGAGGAGGCAGTGGGCAAGGCCATCGCCAAGTGCGGCGTGGCGCGGGAGGAGCTGTTTATCACCACCAAGCTGTGGGTACAGGATGCCGGCTATGAGGAGGCCAAGGCCGCCTTCCAGACCTCTTTGGACAAGCTGGGGCTGGACTATCTGGATCTCTACCTCATCCACCAGCCCATGGGCGACTATTATGGCGCGTGGCGGGCTATGGAGGAGCTTTACCAGGCCGGTAAGATCAAGGCCATCGGCGTGTGCAACTTCTATCCCCATGTGCTGGCCGACTTCTGTGAGACGGTGCAGGTCAAGCCTATGGTAAATCAGGTGGAGCTCCACCCCTTCTTCCAGCAGGAGAACGCTCTGGCCGTCATGAAGGAATACGGCGTGGTCCCCGAGGCCTGGGGCCCCTTTGCCGAGGGCAACCACGGCATCTTCACCCATCCCGTGCTGACCGCCATCGGCCAGAAGTACGGCAAGACCGCCGCCCAGGTGGCCCTTCGGTGGAATCTCCAGCGGGGCGTGGTGGTCATTCCCAAGTCCACCCACGTCGAGCGCATGGAGCAGAACATGGACGTGTGGGACTTCATCCTCTCAGATGCCGACATGGCCGAGATCGCCGAGCTGGACATTGGTCACAGCGAGATCGTAGACCACGCCAGCCCCGACTTTGTGAAGATGCTCCACACCTTGAAGGTCCACGATTGATACGAAGGAGGAAACGACCATGAAGATGAAAAAGACCCTGGCCGCCTTTCTGGCGGTGGCGATGGTGTTCTCCCTGGCCGCCTGCGGCGACCGGCAAAGCGCCCCAGACCACACAGCTGACCCCATCCCAGCACAGACCGCTCCCGCCTCGGCGGAGACCCCTTCCGCTGAAGACCGTAAGGCGTTGGTGGTCTACTTCTCCGCCCAGAACCATACCGAGGCGGTGGCCCAGACCATCGCGGAGCATATGGGCGCGGATATTTTTGAGCTGATCCCCACCGTCCCTTACACCGAGGATGATTTGAACTGGCGTGATGAGGATAGCCGAGTGTGCAGGGAGCATGACGACCCGGCCCTTCAAACGATAGAACTGGAGACGATTACCCCGGACAACTGGGCGGACTATGATATCGTGTTTGTCGGTTATCCCATCTGGTGGCAGAATGCCTCCTGGGTCGTGACCACCTTTGTTTCCGCCAATGACTTTGAAGGGAAAACGGTCATCCCGTTTTGTACCTCGTCCTCCTCGGGATATGGAGAGAGCGGCAAAAACCTGGCTACCGCCGCCAACGGCGGTGACTGGCGGGAGGGCATCCGGTTCCGTAGTAGTGTAGACCCCGCCGATGTGACCGCGTGGCTGGACGAGCTGGAACTGTAAACATACAAAGGAGGCATACGCCATGAAACGAGTATTATCCCTCATTTTGGCCCTTGTCCTGACCCTGGGCCTGGCCCTGCCCACCCTGGCCGCGGAGGCCAAGACCTTCACCGATGTGAGCGCCGATGCCGACTACGCTCAGGCGGTAGCCTGGTGCGTGGAAAACGGACTGATGAACGGCGTGGACGACGGCAGCCGCTTTGACCCGGAGGGCTCCATGACCCGCTCCATGCTGGCTACGGTACTCTACCGTCAGGCGGGCGAGCCCGCCGTCACTGGCGATCTCAGCTTTACCGACGCCCAGCCCAATGCGTGGTACTCTAACGCCGTGGCCTGGGCCAGCCGGAGAAACCTTTTGCAGGGCTATGGCAACGGTCTGTTCGGCGTGAACGACCCGGTGAGCCGGGAGATGCTGACGGTGGTCATGGCCCGGCAGAAGGGGGAGGACCCCGCCTGGACCGGCGACGCGGCTCTGGCCGTCCCCGCCAAGCGCTCCGAGGCTGCGGTGGCTTTGATGGATACCTTTGCCCCGGAGATGCCCGTGTCCACCCCGACGCCTGACCCGGAGCCTGCCGGCGGCAAGGTGCTGGTGGCCCATTTCTCCGCTACGGGCAGTACCGAGCGGGTGGCCGGGTACATTGCCGAGGCTACCGGCGGCGACCTCTTTGAACTGGAGCCGGCGAACCCCTATACCTCCGCCGACCTGGATTACGGCAATTCCTCCAGCCGGGTGACCCGGGAGCATAACGCCCCCAGCCTGCAGGACGTCGCGCTGGTGAAAACCACCCCGGACAACTGGGCGGACTACGACGTGGTCTTTATCGGTTACCCCATCTGGTGGGGCATTGCCGCCTGGCCGGTCAACAGCTTTGTGAAGGACAACGACTTTACCGGCAAGACCGTCATTCCGTTCTGCACTTCCGCCAGCTCGCCGCTGGCGGGCAGCGGTGAAAAGTTGGCCGCTATGACTACTACTGGAGACTGGAAGAGCGGTCAGCGGTTCTCCAGCGGCGCCTCCCAGTCTACCGTGAAGACCTGGGTGGACGGCTTGGAGTTCTGAGGATACGCCTGCGTCTGGATCGTGGAGTGGGTCCAAAAAACTGGACATTTGACGGCGAAGGGTTGCATCTGTCCTTGACGGGTGATATACTGTGACCACGATCCATCCACGAAGGGGGCGGTGACCATGCCGATCGTTCGCGACGCCACTCTGGCGGATGCCGAGCGGCTCTTGCGGATATACGACTACTATGTGAAAAACACCGCCATCACCTTTGAGTACGAGACCCCGTCCCTGGAGGAATTTCAAGGGCGTATGCGGCGGACCATGGAGCGCTACCCCTACCTTGTCATCGAGCAGGACGGCGCGGCGCTGGGTTACGCTTACGCCGGCGCCTTCGTGGGTCGGGCGGCCTACGACTGGTCCTGCGAGGTGACCATCTACCTGGACCGCCGCGCGCAAAAGCAGGGGATGGGCCGGAGGCTCTACGAAGCCCTGGCGGCCAGATTGCAGGCGATGGGCATCCTGAACCTCTATGCCTGCATCGGCTACCCGGAGGTGGAGGACGAATATCTGACTACCAACAGCGCGGATTTTCACGCCCACCTCGGCTTTGCGCAGGTAGGCCGGTTCCACCGGTGCGGGTATAAATTTGGCCGCTGGTACGATATGATCTGGATGGAGCGGATCCTTGGGGCGCACACAGCCCACCAGCCGTCCGTGACCCGCGACCTCAAAAGCCGGCATGAAATGGGATGACCAACGCGTAACAGAGCGCCCCGTGAGGCCGGTTGACCTCACGGGGCGTTTTTTCTTTGCCTATGGAGTAATTTTCAATTCCCGCCACACCCGCAGGATGACGACGCCCGTTACGGCGAGGGCCAGCACATCGGCAATGGGCGCGGCCCAGAAGATGCCGGTGACGCCCAGCGCTATGGGAATAAGCAGAGAAAATACGATGAGCAGCACATCCCGCAGGATGGACAAGGGCGCGGCGGCCTTTGCCTTGCCGATGGACTGGAGGAAGATGGCGCAGACCTTTTGCACGCAGGTAAAGAGGATCAGCGACAGATAGATGCGCAGACACAAAACGGCAAAGTCAAAGTACATGGGGTCGTCCGCCGAACCAAACGCCCGGATGAACACGCCGGGGATTGCCTCTACCAGCACCGTGCAAAAGAGTCCCACGATGGCTGTCCACTTCACCATCAGCTGGAACAGCGTCCGCACCCGGTCATATTTCCCGGCGCCGTAGTTATAGCCCACGATGGGCTGGGCCCCGGCGGCAATGCCAATGGCGATGTTCAGCACGATCTGAAAGAGTTTCATAATGACCACAAAGGCCGCCAAGGGAACGTCTTCGCCATAGACCGACTGCGCGCCATAGCGCACCAGCAGGATGTTGTTGACGACGGTGATGACCACAATGGAGAGATGGGTCAGCAGGCTCGACGTGCCCAGGGCCATGACCGGCTTCAGCAGCTTCCAGCTGGGTCGGAAGCTGTGCTTGTTTATCCGAAAGGTCTTGGCCCGGGGCAGGTAAGCGACGCAGATCAGAAAGCTGACGAATTGCCCCAGAATGGTGGCCCAGGCCGCGCCCCGGATGCCCAGGTCCAGCACAAAGATAGCCACCGGGTCGCCAATGATGTTGAGGATCGCGCCCGCCTGCATGGCGGCCATGGCGTATTTCGGACTGCCGTCGGCCCGGATGATAGAGGCCAGGGTGTTTTGGACCATGGCAAGGGGCATCATGGCAAAGATGATGACGCCATAGTCGTGAGCCATCGCAAGGTTGGCATCGGTAGCGCCGATGAGCCGGAGCAGGCCGTCGCCCCACAGATAGGCGATGAGAACGACCACCACGCCGGAGCAAAAGGACCCCAGCACGGCATTACCCACAGAGCGGTGGATGTTCTCTCCCTTGTTTTGGCCCAGCGCCATGCTCAGCCAGGCGGCGGCGCCGTCGCCAAAGAACAGGCTCAGCCCCCAGCCCACTACGGTGATCGGGAAGATGACGCCGGTGGCGGCGTTGCCCAGATAGCCCACGCCGTTGCCTACAAAGATCTGGTCTACGATGTTATAGAGGCAGGAGATGATCAGGGAGAAGATGCAGGGGATGGCAAATTTGCGGAGCAGGACGCCCAGGCGCTCCGTACCGAGATAGCTGCTGTTTTCCATCAAAGAAACCTCCGTTTTCTCAGCAAAAAACGGCATATGCAGACGCATATGCCGTTGCTCATCACCCACCAACACATCGCCGCATCCGTACCGTGATCAGACTTACGCGCACCGGGCGCTGCATGTGTCGTTGATTGCCTATTTAGTTCTCCCATAGTTTAGCACTTCGCTGCTTGGATCGCAAAGGGACTTTTGCACAAAATTGCCCTGGTGACGCCTACGATATTTGCGGCAAGAGGATTCATCCCGTGGGTGGTGGCGATTCGATCAGCCGGCACGGCTACGTCCCGACCGGCAAGGATCACATTGTATTTTGAACAGAGCTATGATATCATAAAGCATGTGAGAAAGAGGAAAGACCACCTAAAAAAGGAGGAGACGCACGGTGTGTTTTGAGAATGTGAAAAAGAAGCTGGGTTTTGGCTTTATGCGGCTGCCCATGACGGACGGGGAGATAGATCTTCCCCAGACCTGCCGGATGGTGGATGCCTTTCTGAACGCTGGCTTCAACTATTTTGACACCGCCCATGGCTACCTTCAGGGTAAGAGCGAGCTGGCTTTGAAGGAGTGCTTGACCTGCCGTTACCCCAGAGAGGCGTACATCCTCACCGACAAACTCACCGGGGATTTCTTCAAGACCCAGGCCGACATCCGCCCCTTTTTTGAAAGCCAGCTGGAGGCCTGCGGGGTGGACTATTTCGACTTCTACCTGATGCACGCCCAAGGCGCGGGGAACTACCCGCACTTCCGGGAGTGCCAGGCCTATGAAACGGCGCTGGAGCTGAAGGCGGAGGGGAAGATCCGGCACTTTGGCATCTCCTTTCACGACACCGCCCAGGTGCTGGAGCAGATCTTGACGGATTACCCCCAGATCGAGGTAGTGCAGATCCAGTTCAACTATGTGGACTATGACGATCCGGCGGTCCAAAGCCGTGAGGTCTACGAGGTCTGCCGGAGGTTCAATAAGCCTGTCATCGTGATGGAGCCGGTGAAGGGCGGCAATCTGGTGAACCTGCCGGAAAAGGCGCAGCTGATCCTGGACCAGCTCCGCGGCGGGTCCCCGGCCAGCTATGCCATTCGCTACGCCGCGGGCTTTGAGGGGATGGAGATGGTCCTGTCGGGCATGAGCAGCATGGAGCAGATGGAGGACAATATCAGCTATATGCGGGACTTCCAACCGCTTAGTAAGCGGGAAATGGAAGCGATCGATAAGGTGCGCGAGGTATTCAAGGGGATGAACCTGATCCCCTGTACCGCCTGCCGGTACTGTGTGGACGGCTGCCCCATGCACATCTCCATTCCCGACCTCTTTGCCGTGATGAACACCAAGCAGATCTATCACGACTGGAACGCCGACTATTATTACGGCCAGGTCCACACTAAAATGGGAGGAAAGGCCAGCGCCTGCGTCAAGTGCGGCAAATGTGAACAGGCCTGTCCCCAGCATCTGCCCATCCGGAAGCTGCTGACGGACGTGGCTAGGGAATTTGAGAAATAAGGAGCGAGAAGCATGGAATATCGTAAGCTGCCTCACGGAGCAAGGGGAGAGCAATTCAGTGCCCTCGGCTTGGGCATGGGCGGTATCCAGAAGGCTTCGGACAGCGAGATCGAGGCGGTGGTCCGAACCGCTTTGGATCACGGCGTCAACTTCTTCGACCTGTGCGCCGGAGGGAGAAACGTCTACGCCCCCTTTGGCCGGGCCATCGCCGGACGGCGGGACCAGGTGTTCTTCCAGCTCCATTTCGGCGCGGTCTATAACGCAAAAGGAGAGTATGGCTGGAGCCGGGACCTGAAAGAAATTCAAGATATGTTTGACTGGGAGCTGGACACCCTGGGTGCCAACTACGCCGACTTCGGCTTTCTCCACTGTGTCGATGAGGAGGCCGACGCCGAGCGGATCATCGACGACGGTATTTTGGACTTTGCCCAGGAGATGAAGGCGGCGGGTAAGATCCACTACATCGGTTTTTCCTCTCACACTCCTGCCGTAGCCCATCAGATCCTGGACGAGGGCGTGGCGGATATGATGATGTTCTCCATCAACCCCGCCTACGATTTGGAGCAGGGAGACGAGTACGGCATTGGCACCAACGCCGAGCGCGCCGAGCTCTTTCGCCGCTGTCAGGCGGAGGGTGTGGGCATCTCGGTGATGAAGCCCTTCCACGGCGGCAAACTGCTGAGCGAAAAGGCCTCGCCCTTCCGCATCGCCATGACCCGCTATCAGTGCATCCAGTACGCCCTGGACCGGCCCGGTGTCCTGGCGGTGGTGCCCGGCGTGCGGGGGATGGAGGATCTGAAGGCCCTGCTGGGCTTTGGTGACGCGCCTGAAGCGGAGAAGGACTACTCCGTCATCGGTCAGTTCACCCCCGCGGCGGCTCTGGGCAACTGCGTCTACTGCAACCACTGCCTCCCTTGTCCCGCCGGGATCGACATCGGCCTGGTGAATAAATACTACGACCTGGCCCAGGTAGGGGACGACATGGCGGCGGGCCACTACGACAAGCTGAGCGTCAAAGCGGGGGCCTGCGTTGGTTGCGGCCACTGCGACCAGCGTTGCCCTTTCCATACCCCCCAAAGCGCGAAGATGAAACAGATCGCGGCCTATTTTGAAGGCTGATCCCTTCCGACCATCGACGAATTTAACAGCTCCGATGGATATCTATTGACATCAAAGCAAAAGCATGCTATTATATTTTGCGGAGAGGAGGCACGCCAATGAAAAAACGGCAGGAGTGTGGGCCGCTGCTGAAAATGATCAACGATGAGCTGGAGAAGAATGCGAACAATGTTCTTCGCGGCCAGGACCTGACGCTCACGCAGTTGGGCACGCTTTTGGAACTGCATGCCGTCTCGGACGGACAGCTTACCTTGAAGGAGCTGGAACGGCGGCTCCATGTGGCGCAGTCCACGGTGGCGGGGATCGTTTCCCGCTTGGAGCGGAAAGCCCTGGTGCAGGTATTTGGCGACATTCAAGACCGGCGCGTCAAGCTCGTCAAGCTCACGCCTGCGGGCCTGGAGCGCGTGCAAAGGACCGACGTGTACCGCATACAGGCGGAGGAGCGTCTGCTCTCCGGACTGACAGAGACGGAAAAAGGCATTTTCTATTCTCTACTCAAAAAGGTCTGCGATACGTTGCGGTAAGAAAATACCCGGGAGCGGGTATTTTCTTACGACATAATAATAGCTTGCTATTGATATCTTGCTAAGATTTGGGAGGAATTTATGAAGAATAATTTAAACGAGCTGTTTCGCGATACGCCGGTCCCACAGGCGGTCATGAAAAACGCCCTGCCGGCAATGGCGGCCATGTTGATGGTATTGATCTACAACCTGGCGGACACTTTCTTTATCGGCCAGACCCATGACGCGCTCCAGGTGGCTGCCGTCTCCCTGGCCACGCCGGTATTCCTGATTTTCATGGCAGTCGGCACCGTGTTTGGCATGGGTGGCACCTCGGTCATTTCCCGCGCGCTGGGGCAGGGACGGCAGGACTACGCGAAAAAGGTCTGTTCTTTCTGTATGTGGGGCTGCGTTGCGGTGGGCGTTGCTATGTCGGCCTTTTTCCTGCTGTTCATGGAGAACATCCTCGGCTGGATCGGGGCCACGCCGGACACCTGGGAATACGCCAAAACATATCTGACCATCGTAAGCTGCTGCGGTCCCTTTGTCCTGGTCGGGAACTGCTATTCCAACGTGATCCGGGCTGAGGGGCAGTCCGGGAAAGCTATGATGGGCCAGCTCATAGGCAACCTTCTCAACGTGGTTTTAGACCCGATCTTTATTCTGGTCTGCGGATGGGATATTGCTGGTGCGGCCATTGCCACTGTGATCGGCAATGTGGTTGGTGCAGGCTACTATATCCTATATTTTCTGCGGGGAAGATCCACTCTCAGTATTCATCCCAAAGACTGCGCCCTGGGCGGCGGCGTATGCTCCGGCGTTTTGTCTATTGGTATTCCGGCGTCCTTGGGATCACTGCTCATGAGCGTCAGCCAGATCATCGTCAACGCTCTTATGACAGACTATGGCGACATGGCGCTGGCGGGGATCGGCGTGGCCATGAAGGTGACGATGATGACCGGCATGATCTGTATCGGCTTTGGGCAGGGGGTCCAACCCCTTTTAGGCTACTGCGTTGGAGCGAAGCTGTGGGAGCGGTTCAAAAAGGTGATGAAGTTTTCCCTTGCGTTTTCGCTGGCGCTCAGCGTAGTTATGACCGGGGTATGCTATCTCTTTGCGGATGGGATCGTGAGCGCGTTCCTCACCGATGCGGCTGCCTTTGACTATGCGGTACAGTTTGTCCGCATCCTGCTGACCACCAGCTTCCTGTTCGGCGTATTCTATGTGTTCAGCAATGCGCTTCAAGCTATGGGCGCGGCCACGGCGGCGTTGATCGTCAACCTCAGCCGACAGGGGATGATCTATATCCCGGCGTTGTTTCTTTTGAACGCCGCTTTAGGCGCGGCCGGGCTGGCGTGGGCACAGCCGGTGGCGGACCTCCTCTCCACCGCGTTGGTGGCGGCCCTCTACCTTTATACCCGTAGAACGGCTGAAAAAAGTGCCGAGGACAAGGGGGACATCCTCCTGACCGGCGTGGAGTAAATAGGACTTCCAGAGAGCTCCCCGTTGACTTTACATGGATTTTACACAACGCTGATAGTAAATTTTACAACCCTCTTGCTATCTTCAAGAAAAGGAGATAACATGGAGGTAAACCTTGCATGGATATTTTCAATGTGCTTACCTTGATCGGCGGGCTGAGCTTATTTTTGTTTGGCATGAATATCATGGGCCAGGCGCTGGAGAGACGGGCAGGGGGGCAGCTTCGGTCCCTGCTCGAAACATTGACTACCGGCAAGGTGGCCGGACTGCTGACCGGCCTTGGTGTCACCGCCGTGATCCAGAGCTCCTCCGCCACCACCGTCATGGTGGTGGGCTTTGTCAATTCCGGGCTCATGACCCTCAAGCAGGCCATCAATATCATCATGGGGGCCAACATCGGCACCACGGTCACGGCGTGGATCCTGAGCCTGGCGGGTATCGACAGCGGGAACCTGTTTATCCAGCTCCTGAAGCCCTCGTCCTTCACACCGGTGCTGGCCTTTGTGGGGATCATCCTCTATATGTTCGTCAAGGACGCGAAAAAGAAAGACACCGGCATGATCCTGCTGGGCTTTGCCACGCTGATGTTCGGCATGGAGACCATGTCCGGCGCGGTGGCCGGACTGCGGGACGTTCCTGCCTTCCAGCAGCTGTTTCTCCTGTTCAAAAACCCGGTCCTGGGCGTGCTGGCCGGTACGGCCCTGACCGCCATCATCCAGTCCAGCTCCGCCTCCGTGGGCATTTTGCAGGCGCTGGCGGCCACCGGTCAGGTATCCTATGGGGCGGCCATCCCCATCATCATGGGCCAGAATATCGGTACCTGCGTCACGGCGCTGATCTCCTCGGTGGGGGCCAACAAGAACGCCAAGCGGGCTGCGATGGTCCACCTCTGCTTCAATATCATCGGAACGGCGGTGTGGCTGTCGGTCTTCTGCCTGGCGCGGTGGCTGCTCCATCTGCCTCTGCTGGATGAGCCGGCGTCCCTGTGGGGCATTGCCGTGGCCCACTCGGTGTTCAACGTCCTGTGCACGGTGCTGATGCTGCCGCTGTCCGGCCTTCTGGAGCGGCTGGTGACGGCCCTTGTCCCGGACGCCAAGCAGCCGGAGACCTTTTCCGAGCTGGACGAGCGGCTGTTTACCACCCCCTCCATCGCTCTGGAGCGGTGCCAGGTCGTGGCCGCCGATATGGCTCAGACCGCTGTGTCGGCCCTAAAGGGATCGCTTGACCTGCTGCGGGACTATTCACCCGAAGCCGCCGCCGCTATCCGGGAGCAGGAGACCAAGACCGACCATGACGAGGATATGCTGGGGACTTACCTGGTCAACTTGAGCGCCCGGCAGATCAGCGAAGCGGACAGTCGAGAGGCGGCGAAGTTGCTGAAGATGATCGGGGACTTTGAGCGTCTCGCGGATCATGCGGTCAACCTGGTGGAATCCGCGGAGGAGCTGCGCAGCAAGGACCTGCGGCTCACCGAGGCGGCCACGGGGGAACTGGCGGTGATCTCCGCGGCGGTCAACGATATTTTGGATCTGGCCCTTGCCGCGTTTCTCCACAACGACCTGACAGCCGCCGCCAAGGTGGAGCCGCTGGAGCAGGTCATCGACCGGCTGAAGGAGCGCCTGCGTACCCGCCATATCCTGCGGCTGCAAAAGGGAGGCTGTACCATCGACGCGGGCTTTGCGTGGCTGGATATGCTGACCAACCTGGAGCGCGCGGCGGACCATTGCTCCAATATTGCCGGGTGTGTGATAGACGCCGCCCATGACAATTTTGACCTGCATCGATCTCTGCGTGAGATGCGCGACGACAGCGAGGATTTTCAGGAGCGCTACCGGGAGTATATCCATAAATACGCGCTGCCCTGACGCGCTAGAGAGCCGGGGGAGAGTATTCGGGGGCGTGGGAGCCGCCGGCTGGAGGGAAACGCTATGACAAAAAAGATATTTCGCTCTATTCTGACCGCGTCATCGGCGGTACTGCTGGCCAGTTTGGTCATCATCATGGGGTGTCTGTACGAGTACTTTGGCTCTGTGCAGGAACACCAGCTCAAGGATGAGCTGAGACTGGCCGCCTACGCGGTGGAGGAGAGCGGGCAGGACTATTTTGAAAAGCTGACCTCCCGCGACTACCGCTATCCGTGGACGCCGGATTACCGGCTGACCTGGATCGCGTCGGATGGAACGGTCCTGTTCGATACGGTGGACTCTGCAGACCAGATGGATAACCACGCGGACCGCATCGAAGTCCGGGAGGCCTTCACCTCTGGCGAGAGCAGCAGCGTGCGCTATTCTAGCACCCTGACCCAGCGGACGCTGTATTACGCTCGGCTACTGAACAACGGAACGGTGCTGCGCATTTCTATCAGCCGGAACACGTTGCTTACACTGGTGCTGTTAATGTTCCAGCCTATCTTGCTGGTCGTGGTTTTGGCCATCATCCTGTCCGCCGTCCTTGCGGGCTGGATGTCCAAACGGATCGTCCGCCCGCTCAATACGCTGGATCTGGAGCATCCGTTGGAAAACGACGCCTATGAGGAGCTGACGCCCCTTTTGCGCCGGATCCATCAACAGCGCCAGCAGATCTCCGCCCAGGTTCGGGATCTGCAGAAGAAAACGGATGAGTTTGAACAGATCACCGGCCATATGCAGGAGGGCTTTGTGCTGCTGGACAACACCGGGAAGATCCTGAGCATCAATCCGGCGGCGCGGCAGATCTTCGGGGCGGAGCGATCTTGCCATGGGCAGGATTTTCTGACGGTGGACCGGGATCACAGTTTGTATCTTGCCATTCAAACGGCGCTGGAGGACGGACACGGCGAGATCCGCGAAACGCGAAACGACCGGGAATTTCAATTTGATATCAGTGGGATCGAATCGGACGGGATCGTGATCGGCGCGGCGCTGCTGGCCTTTGACGTGACCGAGCAGGCGGCTGCCGAGCGCAGCCGCAGGGAGTTTACCGCCAACGTGTCCCATGAGCTGAAGACCCCGCTGCAATCTATCCTGGGCAGCGCGGAGCTGCTGAAAAACGGAATGGTGCGCCAGGAGGATATTTCCCGTTTTTCCGACGTTATCTACACCGAGGCGGCGCGGCTGGTGGCTCTGGTGGACGATATCATCCATCTGAGCCGGCTGGACGAGGGGAGCGCGCCGGCGCCGGAAGCCGTTGACCTCCTGGAGACGGCGCAGAAAGCCGCAGCCGCCCTGCAAGACAGCGCGGCAAAAAGGCAGGTCCAGGTCGCCGTGACAGGGGAGAATGTTCGTGTGAACGGTGTTTCCGGCTTTTTGTATGAGATGCTTTACAACCTCTGCGATAACGCCATTCAGTACAATGTGGAGGGCGGAAGCGTGGATATTTCCGTCGCACGCGGAGAGAAGGAGGCCGTAGTCACCGTGAAGGATACCGGTATTGGTATCTCGGCGGAATACCAGGACCGGGTGTTTGAACGCTTTTTCCGGGTGGACAAGAGCCGCTCCAAGGCATCTGGCGGCACCGGGCTGGGCCTTTCCATCGTCAAGCACATCGCCCAGTATCACGGCGCGGTCATTGAGCTGCAAAGCGAGCCCAGCCAAGGTACTACCATTTCTGTCCGGTTTCCGTTGCAGGCGCCGGACGTATGAGCGAGGGAAAAAGCCGGGGGTCCTGTTCCCATCAGGACCCCCGGCTATTGCCGTCCATAGTTTATCTCCAGTTTAAGCCTTTCCGCAAAGAATATGCTATACTGGCGGTGTTTCTATGGGGAGGTGCCGCATGACGATCAAAAAAAGACTGCTTATCTCCAATATTCTGATGATCGTAGTCCCCGTCATTGTCGCTTTGGCGGTGGGAGTATGCTGTATTGCGCTGCTGTGGCTCATGCTCCAAAACGGCGGCGTTCTGCCGCTGGAGGAGGAAGAATTGCTGGACAGTTTGGGGGAAACGCTCCAGGCCAACGGACTGCGATCAAGTGTGCTCTCCGGCATAAAAGTGGCGATTGTCCTGATCGTGCTTGTGCTGCTGTGCGCAGTACTGGCGGCCATCTGGGGAACCAATCGCTTTTTGATCCACTTTGTGTTCCAGAAGATCAACGGACCCCTTATGATTTTGTCCGAAGGCGTTGGGGAGATCGGGAATGGCAATCTGGACTACCGCATCGACTACCAAGAGGAAGACGAGTTTGCCCCAGTGTGCGAGGCGTTCAATGAAATGTCCGCACGGCTGAAAACCTCCGTAGATCACACCCGGCAAGAGGAGGAGAGTCGAAAGGAACTGTTGGCTGGCATTTCCCATGACCTGCGTTCCCCGTTGACCTCCATCCAAGCCTATGTAGAGGGTTTGCTGGATGACGTGGCCAAAACGCCGGAAGCACGGCAGCGATACTTGCTGACTATCAAAACGAAGGCGGAGGACATCGACCGCATGGTGTCCCAGCTGTTCTTATTCTCCAAGCTGGATATGGCGGAGTACCCGATGGAACCACAGGCCCTCCGGCTGGATGAACTGGTTTCAGCTCTGATTGCGGAGACAGCGCAAGAGAACCAAAGCAAGGGGCTGAAGGTATCGGTCAAACAGCTTTACCCAGTGCACGTCACGGCGGATAGGTCGCTGCTGCGCCGGATGCTGACCAATATCATGGACAACAGCGCCAAATACAAGACGGCAGATTTAGGCCAGCTATGGATCGACCTGGATGAGGCCGGGGCGCATTGCCGTATTACCCTGACCGATGACGGCCCCGGCGTGCCGGAGGAAGCCCTGCCACGGCTCTTTGACGTCTTCTACCGCAGCGACCTGGCCCGCAAGGACCCTGCGAAGGGCAGCGGCCTGGGGCTTGCCATCGCCGCCCGGATGGTGAAGCGTATGGGCGGGACAATCACCGCTCAAAACGCCCCGGACGGAGGATTGGAGATCACCATCTGTCTGCCCAAGGAGGACGGCCATGCCAAAAATTCTGATCATTGAGGACGATCCCGATATTGCCGCCATTGAGCGGGACTATCTGGAACTGAACGGCTGTCAGGTGGACATTGCCGCCGATGGGGAGGCCGGGTTTTCACAGGGCCTGCAGAGCGGCCATGACCTGATCTTGCTGGACGTGATGCTCCCCGGCATGGATGGCTTTACGGTGTGCCGCAAGCTCCGGGAGAGCATCGACGCGCCCATCCTGATGGTGACAGCCCGCCAGGAGGACATCGATAAAATCCGGGCCCTGGGCCTGGGGGCGGACGATTATATCGAGAAGCCCTTTTCCCCCAGCGTGCTGGTGGCCCGCGTCAAAGCCCATCTGGCCCGTTACGAGCGACTCACCGGCGGGAGAAAACAAACCGCTGAGATCAGGATCGGCGGCCTCAGCCTGCATACCGACACCCACCGCCTCTATGTGGAGGGCCTGGAGGTGGAGCTGAAAAATAAGGAGTACGAATTGCTGCTGTTTTTCATGCTCCATGTGGACATCGTGTTCAGCCGGGAGGAGCTTTACGAAAAGATATGGGGATTGGAGGCCATGGGAGACAACGCCACCGTGGCCGTCCATATCAACCGGCTGCGGGAGAAGATAGAGCCCGACCCATCGCAGCCCCGGTACATTCAGACGGTCTGGGGCGCGGGATACCGGTTCCAGGGGAAATAGACCGATTGGCAGGAGCATTCCCGGAGCGCGGCCGCGCTCCGGGAATGATTTTATCTTTTGTTTAACTCCATCAAAAACTTGGTTTAACATCGTCTGCTATTCTGTGCTCATCCAAGAGACAGGAGGCGCTTTTATGAAAAAGTTACAGGAAAAGATCATGGCCGCCAGCTTCGGTAAGCTGCTCAAGCGCTGGATCATTGCCGTACTGTGCGTGACCCTTCTGGGCGGCGGGGCATCCGCCGCGTTGCTTGCGCCCCAGATCGGCCAGGTCATCACCGCCGCTCAGAGTGCGCATGAACAAAGAGACCGGTGGGAACACGACTTTCAGAACAACGTTTATGACAGGGAAGAGGCGCACAGAGACCGACTGGACGCAGAGAATATTTTTTACTCCAACGTCAGCTGTCCCTCCACCGCCGCGGTCATTTCCGTGGGCGTCACCATCCTGCTTTGCAGTTTGCTGGCGCTGTGCTTTTGGCTGTTGGTAGCGGTGTGGCTCTATCAGGCGGCGGTGCTATCCGGGATGAATGGGCCGCTGTGGGGTGTGCTGGGATTGCTGGGCAATGTGTGCGCGGCTATCTTGTTCGCCATTGTCCGCGGCTTCCTCCGGAAGAAATGCCCCGATTGTGGACGCTGGCAGGATAATAAGGCGGCCTATTGCGCCGCCTGCGGCGGCGCCATGGTCAGAAAATGTCCGGCTTGCGGCGCAGACTGTCCGATAGGTTCCCGGTTTTGCCCCGCCTGTGGCACAAAGCTGGAGGGCGCCGCTTCTAAAGGAGAAGCCACATGCTGACCTGGGAATTCTCCGTGCTAGACTTTATCCAGGTCCATCTTCGCAGCGGACTGGGCGATGCGGTGATGCCGCTGATCACCCATCTGGGGGACAGCGGGGCGATCTGGGCCGTGATGAGCCTGGGACTTCTGTTCCATCCCAAAACGCGTAAAGCGGGGGCCGCCATGGCGGCGGCTCTCGCGCTGGAGGTCGTCTGCTGTAATCTGGTCCTAAAACCCTTTGTGGCCCGTGTACGCCCCTGCGACATCAATACGGCCGTAGGGCTTCTGGTACCCCGCCCCGACGATTTTTCCTTTCCCTCCGGGCACACCGGGGCCTCCTTCGCAGCGGCGTTCGCTCTCTATTTCAGTAAAAGCAGGCTATACCTCCCGGCCTTCATTTTGGCGGCGCTGATCGGCTTTTCCCGGCTGTACCTCTACGTCCACTATCCCACTGACGTGCTGGCGGGGACGCTACTGGGCGTGCTTCTGGGCTGGGCGGGTTACGCCCTGGTCTCCCGGACGGGAGATCTGAAAGCGGCAAAGAAAAAAGGATGAGATGATATGCTGCTGAACTTATTTCAAGGCTTCTGCATGGCGCTGGCGGACAGTGTCCCAGGGGTATCCGGCGGAACGGTGGCCTTTGTCCTGGGCTTTTACGAGCGGTTTATCGGCGCGCTACACAGCCTGTTTGGGAAAAGCAACACCGCAAGAAGGTCTGCCTTTTTCTATCTGATAAAGCTGGGGGCGGGCTGGGGAATCGGGCTGCTGCTCTCCGTGTCCGTGCTGTCCCGGCTCTTTGAAAGCCATATTTACTTCCTCAGCTCCGCGTTCCTTGGGCTGACCTTGGCGGCGATCCCCTTTATCGTCAAGGAGGAAAAGCGGTGGGTGATCGGGAAATACCGCAACCTCACCTTTGCCGCGCTGGGCATGCTTCTGGTCTGCGCCCTGACCTTTTTCCACGCCTTACCAGTCGGCAGCGGGGCGGTCAACTATGTCCAGCTGCAACCCCCGCAATATGGCTATCTGTTTTTATCCGGCGCTTTGGCGATCATGGCCATGGTGCTGCCCGGCGTTTCCGGCTCCACGCTGCTGCTGATCATGGGGGTCTATCTTCCCACCGTCAGCGCGGTCCATGCCCTGTTGCATTTTGATCTGGCGGTGCTTCCAGGGCTGATGGCGCTGGGGCTCGGCATCCTGACAGGGGCGGCGATTTCCATCCATGCTCTGCGAAACGCCCTGCGGAAATACCGTAGCCAAATGCTATACCTGATCCTGGGCCTTATGCTCGGCTCAGCGGCATCCATTGTCATGGGGCCGACGACCCTCTCAGTCCCGAGACCGCCGCTCTCCCTCGCAACTTTTCAGCCGGTGGGTTTCCTCTTGGGCATTGGGGTCCTGCTACTTCTGGAATGGCTGAAAAAGGTGACGGCGCAAAAGGAGCAGGCGGGGCAAGAGGATATTATGAACATGGAAACAGATCGTGGGGGCGCCCATGAGAAATCGACATAAGGGCGAAAAGAACACGCTGTTTTTCTCCGGGGTCATGACCATGTTTTGCTCCCAGCTGGCGGTAAAGGCGCTGGGGCTGCTCTATCGCTTGGTGATCACCAATGTAGAAGGGTTTGGGGATGTGGGAAACGGCTTTTATTCCGCTGGTTTTCATCTCTATACCCTGCTTCTGGCGGTCTCTTCCGTGGGGATCCCCAGCGCCGTTTCCCGGCTGGTAGCCATGCAGGAGGCCACAGGAAACCGGGGCGGCGCATACCGCATTTTCAAGACGGCATTGGTCTTATTCTTTGGCATTGGTTCCCTATGCTCCGCATTGCTTTTCTTCGGGGCGGATCTTGTCGCAAGGTCGATCCTCAACATGGACGGCGCGCAGCATACACTCCGGGCGCTGGCGCCATCCATCACCTTCGTCTGCGTTTCCTCCGTGATCCGGGGATACTTTCTCGGCGTGGGTGACGTGCGGGCGTCCAGCCGGTCTCAGGTATTGGAGCAGGTGGTCAAGTCCGTTTTGACCGTCTTGTTCGTGCTGGCGCTGACGGCCTATTCGGCGGAGGTCATGTCCGCCGGGGCCAACCTGGCTACCACGGTGGCAACGGCGGCAAGCGCGGGTTATCTGGCGCTATTTTATATTCGGCACAAAGGAGGCGCCCCTTTGCCCAGCCCCGGAGGAGAGAGCGTCTGGCAGCTATGCCGGTCGATCCTGGCCCTCTCCATCCCTGCGTCCCTGGGGGCCATCATCCTCTCGGTGGGACGGGTCATCGATACCGGCACGATCACCCGCGGGATCGCGGTCGCCTTTGCGGATGGAATACCGGGAAAAGCCGGTATTCCCAGCGCCGCCGCCCTCAACGCGGAGGCGGTGAGGCTGGCCGGGATGCTGTCCAAAAGCGATTCTCTGATCAATCTGCCGTTGGCGCTGAACATCGCGTTGGAAACCATGCTGGTACCTACCGTTGCCTCCGCCCTTGCGAAAGGAGATCGAAAGGAGGCAAGGGGGAAGATCTCCTTTTCCCTGATGGTGTCCGTTCTGCTGATCTTTCCCTGCGCGGCGGGGCTGATCGTCCTGGCCCGGCCCATCTATCAGCTGATCTACCAAAACGCCCCGGAAGGCTATGAATTCCTCCAGCTGGGCGCGGTCAGTATGGTCTTCGCGGCCATGAACCAGACCATAAGCGGCAGCCTACAGGGGCTGGGGAGGGTGACGGTAACGGCCCGCGCCATGCTCTGCGGCGTGATCGCGAAGGTGGTGTGCAACCACATCCTGATCCGACTTCCCTCTGTCAACATCTACGGGGCGTCCATAGGCTCTATCGTGTGTAATCTGGTCGCCTTTTGCATCGGACTTTATCATCTCAGAAAGGCATTTCCCTTAAAGCTGCCTGCCATGCGGTATTTGGTCAAGCCGTTATTTTGCACAGGCACAATGGCTGTTGGCGCGGAGGCGGTCTATTCCGTCACCGCCCGCGCCTTTTCCTCCAACGATGCGGCTGTTTTCCTGACGATCCTGGCGGCGGTCATTCTGTACGCGGCCTTGATCCTGGTGACCAGGACGCTGAGCAAGGAAGACATTTCCCAGCTGCCCGTCAGCGAAAAAATGCAAAAAGTGTTACGAAGGTTTGCGGCTTGATTTCCCCCGCTCCACGGGCCTGCTTTACGCCCTGTTGCGGTCCCAAAGCGGGATAAAACTTTTTCTACAACTATTTCGGCACAGAGCGCGGCAACGCTCAAGCGATCATGGTGTTATCGATCGTCCTGTACTTGCCCCAAATGACGCTTTATTTCATTCAGCAACAACTCAGCTACGGGGCTAAAAACCTGATACTTTTTCCAGATGAGGTACATCGGCGTTTCCAATCTTGGCGCCAGCGGCCGAAAGCATAGCTCGCTGTCGGCGCCCGTGCTGATGATCTTGTCAAAGGTGATGACGTACCCCAACCCTTCCCGCGCCAGAATACCGGCATTATAGGCCAGATTGAAGGTAGCCACGATGTTCAGCTGATCCAACTTCTCCGTAAACCATTTGGGCAGATCCTCCCGGATCCCCTGGCGGGAGGTGATGATGGGTAAATTCAATAATTCCTCCATCTGGACAGCCTCCTTGGCGGCAAGGGGGCTGTCCTTTCGCATGATCACGCCCCAGGTGTCGATGGCGGGCAGTTTCAGATAGTTATATTTGGACAGATCCACTTCCTGAGAGATCACCACAAAGTCCAGCAGCCCACGATCCAGCCGTTCCGCCAGATCGTCCGTGTCGCCGCTATACAGGTGTACCCGGATGCGGGGATAGCTCTCCTGTAAAACCTTGATCCGTCTCGCCAGATGCTTGATCCCATCGGATTCGGCACAGCCGATGCGGATGTCGCCGCCTGTAATTTCATTCAGCGCCTTAAATTCGTCCGCAGTTTTATCTACCATGTCCAGAATCTCCTCCGCCCGTTTGCGAAGGAGCATCCCCTCCTCTGTGAGCCGAACGCTGAAGCTGCTGCGAGTAAACAGTTTCTTCCCCAGCTCGGCCTCCAGCTCCTTGATCTGCTTGGATAATGTAGGCTGAGAAATGTGCAGTCGTTCCGCCGCATGGGTAACGCTGCCCTCGCGGGCTACGGCCAGAAAATATCGTAAAACGCGAAGCTCCATATAAACGCCTCCCGCCCATAGTATAGCAGGAATCGTTATTCGTTTCAAGAATAACACGATATAGAAACTAAGTATTTGCTATTTCATTTCCCTGCTTATACAATAAGGGCAGAAGGGGGTGGTGACTTTGGAGGACAAAGACGCCTTGCGGCAAAACCTGATGGACGCGGGCTGTGACCCGGTACTGACAGGGCGATGCCTGTCACTGATGGAGCAGAGACGGGAGGAAGAGGCCCTTACACTTCTCGCCAAGCACCGCAAAAGCCTTTTGGAACACTACCATATGGCGGAAAAGAAAATTGACTGTCTGGATTACCTCGTTTATCAAATGGAAAAGAAAGCAAAACAACAAGGAGGAATGTAGGATGGAAGAAAAGCTGACGTTGACCCAGGAATGGGACAAGACCTTTCCCAAGAGCGAGAGGGTGGAGCATCGGAAAGTGACTTTCCACAACCGCTACGGCATCACCCTGTGTGCCGACCTCTATGCACCCAAGGGGGCAGAGGGTAAGCTGCCCGCTATCGCCGTGTGCGGCCCCTTTGGTGCGGTCAAGGAGCAGTGTTCCGGGCTGTACGCCCAGACCATGGCGGAGCGGGGCTTCCTCACCATGGCCCTTGACCCCTCCTTCACCGGCGAGAGCGGCGGAGCGCCCCGGTACATGGCCTCCCCGGACATCAACACCGAGGACTTCCAGGCGGCGGTGGACTTCCTAAGCGTTCAGGAGAATGTTGACCCTGACAAAATCGGTATCATCGGTATCTGCGGCTGGGGCGGTATGGCCCTGAACGCCGCCGCCATCGACACCCGGATCAAGGCCACCGCCGCCATGACCATGTACGACATGAGCCGGGTCAACGCCAAGGGCTACTTCGACGCCGAGGACAGCGCCCAGGCCCGGCAGGAGAAGCGCAAGACCCTCAACGCCCAGCGTACCGCTGACTATAAAAGCGGAGAATACACCCTGGGCGGCGGGGTGGTAGACCCGCTCCCGGAGGATGCGCCCTTTTTCGTGAAGGACTACCACGACTACTACAAGACTCCACGGGGTTATCATCCCCGGAGCCTCAACTCCAACGGCGGCTGGAATGTGACGGGCTGCCTATCCTTCCTCAACCAGCCCATCCTGGCCTACGCCGGGGAGATCGAGAGCGCCGTCCTCCTGGTCCACGGGGAAAAGGCCCACTCCTGCTATTTCAGCCGCGACGCCTTTGCCAAGCTGACCGGGGACAACAAGGAGCTGCTCATTATCCCCGGCGCAGTGCATACCGACCTCTATGACCGCACCGACGTTATTCCCTTTGATAAGATTGAAAACTTTTTCCGCCTGTACCTGAAATAAGGAGGTATCTATTATGAAACGAGTTTTGATCTGCCTGTTGGCACTGGTCATGACCCTGCAGGTGAGCGCCTGCGCCGCTCCGGCGGCTGTTTCCGTTACGAAGGCGGAGGAGGACACGCTGGAGCTGGCCTTGGACGGCGTGCCTGAGAGCACGCTGATCACTGCGGCATATCATAGCGGAAAAATGGTGGGCTGTGCGGTGAACGCCGTCCTGGCCGGGACTGCTGCCGTAGTAGCCCAGTTTGGGCACACACTGCCGGAAGGGAGCACCTTCAAGAGCTTTGTGATGGACAAGGATGCCCGCCCGCTCCTGCCCGCCCAGGACCTAACGCTGCCCGACAGGAGCCGGGTGCTGGTGGCCTACTTCTCCGCCACCAACACCACGAAGCCGTTAGCGGAGTATGCAGCAGATATTCTGGATGCCGACCTCTATGAAATCGTGCCAGAAGTTCCCTATACTTCGGCTGACCTGGCCTATTATACCGGCGGACGAGCTGACCAGGAACAGAATGACCCCGACGCCCGCCCCGCAATTAACGGTTCTGTGGATAATATGGATGGCTACGACGTTGTGTTGATCGGCTACCCTATCTGGCACGGTCAGCCACCCCGTATCATCAGCACTTTCCTGGAAAGCTATGATTTTAGTGGTAAGACTGTTGTTCCTTTCTGCACCTCTCACTCCAGCGGATATAGCGACAGCACTATCAAGCCTCTGGCACCTAATGCCAACTGGCTTACTGGAAAGCGCTTCCCCAGCGGCACCTCCCGCAGCACGATGGAAAGCTGGATCAATGGTCTGGACTTGCCCGAAAAGGAGAAAGAATCCTTGCCCTACGACGGCGTATATCCTCAGCATAAACCCTACGGCACGGCTGTGGGTGCTATGCCTGGCCGGGTGGTCTGGGCCCATGATCCGGCCTCGGTCAGCTGGGACGGCAGCGGCTACTGGTGGGAGTTGGACCACTTTGACGAGAGCGCCATTCAAGCGATGGTGGATCGCTCCATCGCCTCCCTGGGTGGAAAGGACACAGCAAAGGAAGGCTGGACGGCTCTCTTTGCCGCCAACCGACAGAGCCGTGGCCTCACCGGCGGCTATACCAAGGGACAAAAAATCGCCATTAAAGCCAACATCAATGGCTCTGCCGTTATGGACGACGATACCTCTGGGCGTACCGCCATGAGTTATACAAACCCCGTGCTGCTCAAAGCCCTGCTCACCTCTCTGGTGCGGGACGCGGGGGTGGCTCCCTATGATATTACCGTCTACGACGTGTCCCGGCTGTTCCCGGAGTACATGGTGGAGCTTTGTACCCAAGGGCAGCTTGACGGTGTACACTTTGTAGGCCGGAACAACGGCGTGGCCGATGAGAATGCCCCCATCCAGTGGTCTCACCCCTTCAGCGGCAAGGTCAACTATCTGCCCACCTGCGTCACCGAGGCGGAGTACGTCATCAATCTGGCTAATTTGAAGGGCCACAGCTACGGCATCACCCTGTGCGGCAAAAACCACTTCGGCTCCTTTCTCAACGGCAACCTGATGCGTCCCCCGGAGGGGGCCAACCTCCACCAATGGCTCACCCGCAACGAGATGGGCATTTACAGCCCGCTGGTAGACCTGATGGCAAACGCCGACCTGGGCGGCAAGACGGTGCTCTATATGCTGGACGCCATCATCTGCGCCCCCAGCGAGGGCGCGTCCATCACCGCCGACAATTCCAAATGGCAGCAAGCGCCCTTCAACGGCCACTATACCGCCAGCGTCTTTGTCTCCCAAGACCCGGTGGCCATCGACAGCGTAGGGGCCGACTTCTTGATGAACGAACCGGCGGTCACCAGCCGCAACGGCTCTTTGCGAAATAACGCTACGGTGGAGAATTATCTCCATGAGGCGGCTCTGGTGTCCCAGGCCCCCTCGAAAACGACCTACACCGACAGCCAGGGCCACACCGTTTCCAACCTGGGCGTCCATGAGCATTGGAACAACTCCACCCAAAAGCAATATAGCCGAAACCTGGGCAAGACCGAGGGGATCGAGCTGATCCAGCTCCCGGTAAAGTAGTGCCGTGCCAACCGCAAAGAAAAAGCCTTGAAATCTTATGATTTCAAGGCTTTTTTGGTCCGAGTGGCGGGGCTCGAACCCACGGTCTCCTGGTCCCAAACCAGGCGCGATACCAACTTCGCTACACCCGGATACAACGAGATATTATAATCGAAACGGAAGGGGATTGCAAGGTTTTCTTGGCTGTGGTACAATGCTTTTTATCGAAGAAACGGAGGAGAAACGAGATGCGGATGCGGAAAAAGGCCCATTTGGCCGAGCGCATGGAGCGGCAGGGCGCGCTTTTATGCCAAACTCCATGGGAGCATAAGGGCCGCTGGGCAAAGCTGCTGCCCGGCTGCCGGGAGGTGCGGCTGGAGCTGGGCTGCGGCAAGGGCCGCTTCACCGTGGAGACCGCTAAGGCCGAGCCTGATGTGCTCTTTGTGGCCGTGGAGCGGGTGGCCGACGCCATGGTCATGGCCATGGAGCGCGCCCAAGCACTGGGCCTTGTCAACGTCCGCTTTATCGACGCCGACGCCCGGGGCGTCACCGACTGGTTCGCCCCCGGCGAGGTGAGTCGGGTCTACCTGAACTTCTCCGACCCCTGGCCCTCCAGCCAGCAATCCAAGCGGCGGCTGACCCATCCGGACTTCCTGCGGCTCTATGCCGGAGTGATGCCCGCCGGCGGTGAGATCCATTTCAAGACCGACAACAAGGACCTCTTTGAGTGGTCCCTGTTCCAGTTTCCCAAGGCGGGCTACACGCTGACCGAGGTGACCCGGGACCTCCACGCCAACGGGCCTCGCGGCGTGATGACCGACTACGAGGAGAAATTTTACAACGAGGGCAAGCCCATCTGCCGCTGCGTGGCGGTGAAAGGGGAGACCCTATCGGCACGGCTGACGCTGGTGCGGCCAGCATCTGAGCATGAGGCCATGGTCCGAGCCTATCGGCAGGCCTTTTTGGATGCCGGGGAGGTGTGCAACGGCTCATCGGGGTTGGAGACCATGACTGACTATGAGACCTGGCGTACCGTCAACGCCCTGGGCAAAAACCCCGGCTGGATGCCCGGTGACACCTTCCTGGCCCTGGACGGCCAGGGGCAGATGGTGGGCATCGTCAACATCCGCCACGCCCTCAACGATGCCCTGACCCACATCGGCGGGCACATCGGTTACTGCATCCACCCAGATCTTCGCCGCCGGGGCTACGCCACAGAGCTTCTGGGCCTGGCCCTGGCCTACTGCCGGGACGAGCTGGGCCTGGAGCGGGTGCTCATCCACTGCTATGACGACAACGCCGCCTCGGTGCGTACCATCCTCCACTACCAGGCGACCTTGGAGAATAAGGTGCCCGACGCCGACGGCCACCTCATCCGCCGCTACTGCGTGGAGCTGTGAAGACGGATGACAGGGGAGGCCTGTATATGTCTCCCAATGGAAAAGATAAGGAGTAATAAGCTGATATTATATCTTCTTATTGAATATTTTGCTTATAATAAATAGGGGTGGCGCTTTCGCGCCGCCCCCTATTTTTTCGATGTTCAGCCGTTCTCCTTTGGCCCCTGGAGCAGCAGGGTCAACAGGGCGTTGAAGCAGTCCTCGGGGGCGTCGTGGTAGTGGCGGACGATCTTGTCGCCCAGCTCCTTGGAGGGGACGGCCAGGGTCAGGGAGAAGAGAGGGCCTGCGTCGTCGGTCAGGCCCAGCTCCACATGACAGCGGCCTTCGCCCTCGTCCACCAGCTGTGCGGTGACCTGGGCGTCCCGGCGCAGGGCGGCGTTGAGAACGGCCAGGGCGCGGTTTGCCTTGCCCCGGATGGCGGTGGAGAGGCTGTCTTCCATAATGCCGCTATTGGCGCGGCCCTTTTCGGTGATGGTATAGAGTCCGCCATCGTCCAGCACCAGCTGGCCCCGGGTCACCAGCTCGCCTACCTCCTGGGCGAAGAGGAAGTAGTCCACCTCCTCGCAGTCCAGCACTAAGTCTGTGAGAGCGTCAAAGCTAATGGGCGCGGCCACACGGCTCATAATGTATAAAACCAGCAGCTTCACATCCAGCGGTCCTCGAAGAAATCCCATGCCGCCGCCTCCTTTCTCGAACTTATGTTTATCTCATTATAGCTCATTTGCGCCAAAAGCACAAGGGGCAATGCTGTCCTACCTTCCCGGTTCTTGCCGGGGCAAGGCGCGCATAGGGTAGAGGGAAGGGGGGCGGCACTGTGGCGCGCAGAGGGGACAGCATGACCTACGGCACGGCTCTGCTCACCTTCAGCGGCCTGTTTGGCCAGCTGGTGGGCTTTTTCTACCGCATTGCCCTGTCTCGGCTCATCGGCTCGGAGCTGATGGGCCTTTACCAGCTCATCATGCCGGTGTATTCGGTCCTGAGCTCGCTGACGGCGGCAGGGCTCACCGTGGCGGCGTCCACGCTGTCGGCCCGGTACGCGGCCCGGTCGGACCTAGGGTCGGTGCGGCAGGTGCGTCGGAGCTGTCTCCACATCTTTTTCCTGCTGCTGGCGCCGCTGGCGGTAGTGACGGTCCTGCTCTCCGACCCCATCTCAGTCTACGTTCTGGGCGACGCCCGGACCCGGTTGGGGCTTTGCCTGCTGTTACCATGCCTGCTGCTCACCGGTATCGAAAACCTGCAAAAGCACTGCTTCTTTGGCACGGGCCGGGTCACGCCGCCGGCGCTGTGCGAGATGGCCGAGCAGGTCATCCGTGCCCTCGCCGTGCTGGGCTTTTTGCTGATCCTGCGGCCCCGGACCGGGGAGGGGACCGTGGGGGCCATCGTATTGGGAATGTGCGCTTGCGAGGTGTTTTCCGCCACCGCGCTGACCGCCCTCTTCCGGCGGTATATGGGCCACGGACCCTTGGGGCGGCTGGAGCCCCGGGCCCTCCGGGGCGAGATCGCCCGCATCGCCGTCCCTGTGGGGGCCACGGCGCTGCTTGGCAATCTGATGGGCTCGGCCAACGCCATCCTGATCCCTCAGTTGCTGGTCAAGGGCGGGGCCACGGTGAGCGAGGCCATGAGCGATTTCGGCATTGTCAACGGCATGACCTTGCCCATGCTCTTAATGCCCTCGGCCTTCATCGGCGCGCTGGGGCTGGTGCTGGTGCCCAAGCTGGCCCAGACCTCGTCTTTGGGCCGGGAGGGGGAGACCAGGGCCCAGCTCAACCGGGCGGTGAACGCCACGTCGTTGCTCATCCTGCCAGCCATGGCGCTGCTGTGCGTCATCGGCCCTACCTTAGGTACGCTCTTATTCAACGAACCAAAGGCCGGGCAGCATATTTTCCCGCTGGCGGTAGGCGTGGCGCTGAGCTGCTATCAAGCCGTGCTGGGCAGCGCTCTCAACGGCTTAGCCCGGCAGCGCGCCGCGGCCCGGAATATGCTCATTAGCGATGGGGTGCAGCTGGCCTTCACCTGGTTTTTGGTGGGCGATCCCCGCATCGGCATGGCGGGCTATGTCACTGGGCTTTGGGTCAGTTCCCTGGTGGGCGCATGGCTCAACTGGTGGGATATCCGCCGCTGCTCGGGCATCCGGGCCGATACCTTCACCGCCTTGGTAGCGCCGGGGCTGGGGTCACTTCTGATGGGCCTTTGCTGCCGACTGCTCTTCCACAAGCTGCTGGATACAGGCCTTGGCGCGCTCTGGTCCTGCGTGAGTACCTCCGCCTTCGGCATCGTCCTCTATCTGGCCGCACTGCAGGCCCAAGGTGTGGGCCGGGGACTGCTGCGACCCAGGACGTAGACTCAGCTCTGGGCGAGCAGCCCCAGTAGCGGCTCGAAGTCCGCGCCCTGCAGGGGATCGCCGCCCCGGTCCAGAGTGGCCTGGGCGGCCTTGGCCACAAAGTCCACAGCGGCCTGGGTGGCCTGGGACAAGCTCTGCCCAGCCAGCAGCTTGCCAAGACACACCGAGGCGAAAAGGTCGCCGGTGCCGGAGAAGCGCCCATGGGCCAAAGGCGCCTGGGCGGTATATACCTGGCCGGTCTCCCGGTCCAGACAGCCCGCGCCCAGGGTGCTGGGGGCCAGGGAAAGGCCTGTCAGCACCACTGAACGGCGGCCATCCAGACTGAGACGGTTGAGCCAATCGGTGGCCTTATCCAGACTGGGGTCGGGGTCATAGTCCTCGCCCAGCAAAATGGCGGCCTCGGTGAGGTTGGGGGTAATGACGTCGGCCTGGGCGGCCAGCTCCGCCATCCGGGCGCAGAGCTGGGGCGTGTAGGTCCGATAGGGCTGGCCGTTGTCGCCCATAACGGGGTCTACCATGGCCCAAAAGCCGGGGCGCCGGAAGTCCCGCAGACAGGCCGTCAGCGTGTCCATCTGTTCGGCAGAGCCCAAAAAGCCGCTGTAAAAGCCGTCAAACTGCGCGCCCAGGGCCTTCCAGTGCTCCAGCACCTGGGGCATCTCCCGGGTGAGGTCCAAAAACACCTCATGCCCGGTAGTGGGAAAGGCGGTGTGGGCGGATAGGTAGGCTGTCAGCAGCGGATAACACCGCACGCCCATGGCCGAGAGCGTGGGCATCACCACGCTCAATGAGCACCGGCCAAAGCCGGAGAGGTCGTGCACGGCGATAATATGTTTCATATCAGGGAGCCTCCTTTGTGGGACATCGCATTATTATAGCTCCATCGGATTGACTTTTGCAAGGGGAAATGGTACACTAGTTTTACTTAGCGAGCACAAAGTGCGAGCTTAGTAAACCTTGTGCCTATGGCGCAATGCAACACGCACGCGGGTATGATGGAACTGGCAGACATGCGAGATTTAGGTTCTCGTGCCGCAAGGCGTTGGGGTTCAAATCCCCATACCCGCACCAAATACAAGGACACCCGGCGGGTGTCCTTGTATTTGCATCGGGAGCGTTTGTTCAAACGCCGTATGAGGTGATAAATATGCAGTATACAGCCTCTTATCAGTCGCCCTTGGGCCCCATCACCCTGGCCGCCGACGGTCAGGCGCTGACCGGAGTCTGGTTCGATGGGCAGAAGTATGACAAAAGCGGTCTGGACCGGGAGTGCCAGGAGAAAAACCTGCCGGTGTTCCACCAGACAAAAAGGTGGCTGGACATTTACTTTTCCGGTCAGGCCCCGGACTTCACGCCGCCTATACGCTTTACCGGAACGGACTTTCAAAAGGAGGTCTGGGCCATTCTGGCCGCCATCCCCTACGGCGAGACCTGGACCTATGGGGACATTGCCCGACAGCTTGGCCTGGAGCGGATGTCCGCCCGGGCGGTAGGCGGCGCGGTGGGGCATAATAGGCTCTCTATCCTAGTGCCCTGCCACCGAGTGGTGGGGACCGGCGGCAGGTTGACAGGCTACGCCGGTGGGATAGACCGGAAGATCGCCCTCTTGAAGCTGGAGGGCGGATGGAAAGAGACGTTTGTCGGCCCAGGATGGCAGTCAAGGGCTGAATAGATAGTCAAAGAGGGCCTGAGGTGTTCTGAAGCAAAGAGGTTCTTGGGCCATTTGCGCCTCGAGCTGTGGAATGGCGTGGGCCCAGGTGGCGGCGGCAAAGGGGACTCCCGCCGCTCTTGCCATATCCCGCCCTATGGGCAGATCGTCCACCATCAGCAGCTCCTCTGGGGTCAGCCCCAGGCGGTCCATGATGTCCAGCAGGGGCCAGGGCTGAGGCTTTTGACGCTCTGCGGGCAGCTCGCTGCCGTAAATAAGGTCGGGTTCCGGTAGACCGCTCCTGGCATAATCGCGCAGGATGTTTTCCCGCCGGGAGTGGGACACCACGCAGATCCAGCCGCCCCGGTGCTTTTGCTCTCGGATAATACCCGCGATACCATCGTACACCTCCGGTACGTGGCTTGCCACGTAGTCCATCCAAAACCGGGTCTCAAAAGCCAGTTCGTCGGCGCTCAGGCCCATCACGTCCTTGTAGTAAGTGCTAAGGCCGGGGTCGCAGTTCATGCGAAAATACTCCTCCAGCGTCATAGAGACCTGCCCCGGGCGCAGCAGCTCCGCGCAGGCCAGAAAGGCGGGGTAGTGGACGTGGGCGGTGGAGTCCACTACAGTGTCGTCGTGGTCCAGCACCAGGCAGGGGCAGTGAAGCGCGGCCATAAGGCACCTCCTTTGAGATGGAAAGGGCACGCCCGTGGGCGTGCCCTTGTTGTGATTTCGTGACAGGGGGAAGACCTTACTGAGCCTGGCCTTTCTTGTTCGTCAGAGTCTTGATAACAAACAGCGTGCCGACGGTCAAGACGATGCCGATGGGCAGACCCAGCAGAGCGGGAGCGCCCAGGTGGACCAGAAGGCCCGTGATCACATAGGTCACCGCCGAGATCGCCGCCACAGTGATGGCGTAGGGCAGCTGGGTGGACACGTGGCTGACGTGGTTCACCTGCGCACCGGCGGAGGCCATAATGGTGGTATCGCTGATGGGGGAGCAGTGGTCGCCGCACACAGCGCCGGCCAGACAGGCGGACACGCCCACGATCAGCAGGGTGGAGCCCGGCTCAAAGACGGCGGCCACGATGGGGATCAGGATACCGAAGGTGCCCCAGGAGGTACCCGAAGCGAAGGCTAGCAGGCAGGCCACCAGGAAGATGACGGCGGGCAGCATGCTGTAGAGCCCGGAGGAGGCGCCCTGCATCACGTCGTGGACGAACACGTCCAGGCCCAGAGCGCCGGTCATGTTCTTTAAACTGACGGCCAGGGTCAGGATGATGATGGGCGGGATCATGGCGTTGAAGCCCTTGGGGATGCACTCCATGGCGCCCTTGAAGCGGATCAGGCGGCGGGCCACCATATAGATCACCGTAAGCACCAGAGTAATGAGGCCGCCCCAGGGCAGGGCCACGGTGGCGTCGGTGTTGGCGAAGGAGCCCACGAAGTCGCCGGCGCAGTCTGTACCGCCCCAGGCGTCCACGCCAAAGAAGCCGCCCACATAGATCATGGAGAAGACGCAGGAGATGATGAGCACCACCACGGGGAGGACCAGGTCGATGATCTTACCCTTAGAATTGCCCTCTTCGTTGTCGGCGTTCTCCAGCGCGCCCAGGTCGCCGTTCAGCTGGGCGCTCAGCTCCTTGACCTTCATGGGGCCAAAGTCGAACTTCATAAAGGCCAGACCGATGATGAACACGAAGGTCAGCAGGGAGTAGAAGTTGTAGGGGATAGCCCGGACGAACAGCTCCATGCCGTCGTAGCCCAGCTCCAGATTGTTGTCCGAGATGACGCCGGAGACGGCGGCGGCCCAAGAGGAGATGGGGGCGATCATGCACACGGGAGCGGCGGTGGCGTCGATGATGTAGGCCAGCTTAGCCCGGGAGATCTTGTGCCGGTCGGTGAGGGGGCGCATGACGCTGCCCACGGTGAGGCAGTTGAAGTAGTCGTCGATGAAGATCAAAACGCCCAGCACAAAGGTGGCCAGCATAGCGCCCACCCGGCTCTTGACGTTCTTCTCCGCCCAGCGGCCAAAGGCGGCGGACCCGCCCGAGGCGTTGACCAGGGCCACGATAGCGCCCAGGATCACCAGGAACAGGAAGATGCCGGCGTTGCCCTTGATGGCCTCGATGAAGCCGTCGTTGACCACGGCGTCCACCGTGGCGGCGGGGGCGAAGTTGCAGGCCAGCATGGCGCCCACGATGATGCCGATGAACAGCGAGGAGTAAGCCTCCTTGGTGATCAGGGCCAGGGCGATGGCGATGACGGGCGGCAAAAGCGCCCATGCGGTTGCGTACATAATTGATCCTTCCTCCTTTTTCTCGTTGGCGACAAGAGGCGACAAAAAGCCCCATGGACCGCGCGTCACGACCCATGGGGCACAAAGCTCCAAAGCACGATAGCGCTCCACTGGTCGTGACAGTCCGCCGGGTATTTCCCATGCGGCCCAGGCAAGCAGTCTCAGACACGGCTGCCGCCTTCGGCGAAACTCCCTTTCTCCCGGCGGCTGTCAGGCCGCGTGTTCGGGGTACTGATGGGCTTCGCGCCTCTATCGTTGCGGGTATCTTAGCACGTTAGAGCGTGGTTGTCAAGCACATTCCCCGGGAAATGGCAAAAAATACAAAAACCGGCAGATCATCTGCCGGTTTTTGTAGAAAAGGAAGGTGGATCGTTATTCTGCCTGGGTCAGAGACTCTGGGCCAAAGCCGTAGGGCAGCAGCTTGCGTAGCGGCAGAGTCACATAGTCTCCGTCGGCGCGGGCCACCAGCACGGTGAGGTCGGGGCAGAATTCATAAAGGGCCTGGCGGCAGACACCGCAGGGCCAGCAGTAGTCGGCGCTGTTGCCCACCACGGCAATGGCCTCCCAATCGCCCACATGGCCCTCGCTGACAGCCTTGGACAAGGCGGTCCGCTCGGCGCAGATGGTGGGGCCGTAGGCGGCGTTTTCAATGTTGCAGCCGGTAAACACCGTGCCGTCCTTGCACAAGATGGCCGCGCCAACAGGGAAGTGGGAGTAGGGCACATAGGCACGCTCCAGCATGGTAAAGGCCGTTTTCACAAGCTCGTCATGGGTCATATAGGAGCCTCCTCTCAGTCGCCCCACTTGTAGCCCAAGTCGGGCCGGACCGTCACATCCATGATGTCCTTGGCGTCGTAGAACTGCAAATACCGCTTGCGCTGCCAGCGCAGGGTGGTGCCGTCGGGGTGGAGCCGGTCGCAGATGACGGCGGAGATGTCGCTTTTCACCTTAGAGTAGCTTTCGATACCCACCGAGCAGAAGACCCGGAAGCCCTGCTCCTGGAGGTATTGGAATACCGGGCCGGTCTGCTTGACGTCGTCGCCGCCGTCGGGCCGGGCACCGTGGGGGTAGAAGAGGATCTTGGTGGGTCCCACCAGACTGCCCACCTCGTCCAGCCAGCGCTGGGTGTCCTCCTGGGTCTTCTCCAGGGAGCGGTTAGTCAGGTTCACATGGCCCCAGGTGTGGGAACCGAAGGTCCAGCCCGTCTCCCGGAGCCTGGCCACGATGGGCCGCACCGCCGCGCGCTCACGGAGCCGCTGAAGCTCCCACACCACCTGCTCATTCTCCGGCAGGGTGCGGTCTGTCTGGGTGCGGTAGCCCAGAATGCCCTGGTAGCCGGTGAGGGACAGACAGCCCTTGGCCCCCGAGGGGGAGAAGTCCGGGTGCGCTCGGACAAACTTATCCAGGATGGTGATGGCGTCCAGGTCCTGGGTCAGGAAGGTCTCCTGGGTATAGGGATCGGTACACTCCGCCCAGATCTCCCCGTCCTCGCCCAGCACTAGCTTGCTGGTAAAGCCCTGCTCCAGCATATAGTCATAGTAGTTTGTGTCGTCATAGGATATGATCAGCGGTTTTTTGCCTGCGGGCACGGCCAGTTCCTGACGCTCCATGCGGGGTTGGCCATCCGCGTTGACGGTCTCCTTCCAAACGTCGTTGATGTCCACCAGCACATAGCCTTTGTCATAGAGACTTTGGAGGATCTTGTTGTATTCGTCCACCGTTACCATCCAATCGTCCAGCCCCTCCCGCTGGCTCTTGGAGGCGGCACAGTCGTGGAAGGCCCACTGGGGATAGGCGATGACCGGATGAAAGAAGATATGCTCCACCACCTGATTTTTGCCCCAGGCCACATAGCCCTCGGGAATGACGGGCCCCTGGGGCGTAGGCGTCGGCCCTTGGGGAGAGTCAGAGGCGGCGGGCAGGGTGGGGGCGTCGCTGGAGGCAGGACCCTGGGGCGTGGGGGTGACCTCGGGCGCTACGGTGGACACCGGCGGCTCCTGTCCGGCGTGGTCGGCCAAGAGCCGCTCTCGGCTCACACCCTTCGGGCCACCGCCGCCACAGGCAGTCAGGCACAGCGAGAGCACACACAGCAGAGCCGACAGCCGCAAAAGGGGTCTGCGGGTCATAAAGAGCCCCTCCTTTTTCGTCAAATTTCGTCAAGACCTATTATACAGGTATTTGCCGGGCAATGCAACGCCCGGGCCATAAAAAGTGTCCAGTCTTTTGCCGGGTGACTGATGGACAGAGTATAAAAAAACTCCCAACGCCCTATGTGACGTTGGGAGTTTGGCTTATGTTCCGAGCTTAGTCGGTAACGTAGGGCAGCAGAGCGATCTGCCGGGCCTGCTTGATGGCCACGGTCAGCTGACGCTGGTGCATGGCACAGGTGCCGGTGGTGCGGCGGGGCAGGATCTTGGAGCGCTCGGAGACAAACTTCTTGAGCTTGGCGGCGTCTTTGTAGTCGATGTGCTCCACCTTATCCACGCAGAAGGTACAAACCTTGCGGCGCTTACGCCCGCGGGGGCGCTGTTCACGATCCATAGGCATGGTGAAAACTCCTTTCGTTCCCCGGTTTTCAACCGGGTCAGGTTTTGTCAGAAGGGCAGCTCGCCGTCATCGTCGTCCAGCTCGGTGAACTGGTCGGCGCCGGCGGCAGGCGCGTCATAGGCGCTGGGCTGGGGCGCGGGGTAGGTCCGGGCCGGGGCGGAGGAATATCCGCCGCTGGGGGCCTGGTAGCCGCCGTCGCCATCCCGGCGGGAGTCGCCGAAATAGATATTGTCGGCAACCACTTCCGTGGCGCTTCTCTTGTTGCCGTCCCGGTCGGTGTAGGGCCGGATCTGCAAGCGGCCCTCCACAATGGCCATGCGGCCCTTGGAGAAATACTTGGAGACGAACTCGGCGGTGTTGCGCCAGGCCACGATGGTAACAAAGTCGGCCTCGCGCTCGCCGGTCTCCTTGTTCTTGCGGTCACGGTCCACGGCGATGCGGAAGGTGGCCACAGGCAGGCCCGTGGTGGTCTGCTTCAGCTCCGGATCCGCCACCAGGCGGCCCATCAGAAAAATCTTGTTGAGCATAGCTGCCTCTCCTTACTTTTCGTCGTTGCAGACGATGATGGACCGCATCACGTTGTCGTTGATACGTAGCTGACGGTCCAGCTCGGCGGGCAGGTCGGGGGTGGCGGTGAAGGTCATGAGAACGTAGTAACCCTCGGTGAGATCGTTGATGGGGTAGGCCAGATGCCGCTTGCCCCACTCGTTGACCTCGCCCAGGGTGCCCTTGCTCTCGACCAGAGTCTTGAACTTCTCCACCAGGGCGGCGGTGGCGTCCTCAGCCAGGTTGGGATTGAGGATGTAAACCACCTCGTAGTTGCCGTTGATCTTTGCCATGTCTTGTGCACCTCCTTATGGTCTAATGGCCTCCGGTCCACGCCGGAGACAAGGAAATAGGGCTTGCCGCCGCGCCAGGGGCCCGGCAAAAGGCCAGGCAGCTATAGGCAAGCCCTATTATTATATCGGATTTTCAGAAGTTGTCAAGCCTGAATTTGCCTGACCATTCATAAAATGGTCATAATTTTGGCGTATACTGGGTCAAAAAAAGAAGGGGAGTGCCTTACAGTGTGGTGGCGGTATCTGATGCTGATCCTGACGGGGATGACGCTGGCGGCGGGGGTCTACCTGACCAGCCGCTTTTACAAATTTGGCTGGACGGCCAAGATGTCCGGCGACCGGCGCTGGCTGCGGATCGTCGTTTCGGCAGGGTTGGCGGGGCTGGTTTTCGGCCTCTTGTGGCTCAAGCTGGGAACGTTCAGCGCCGTGGTGGCCCTGTTGCACCTGGTGGTCATCTGGGCATTGAGCGACCTTGTGTTTTTCCTGATCAAGAAGTTCCGCAAGGCGGATTTTCGGCGCTACTGGGCGGGCATCGCGGCCATCACCGTCACGGCGGTCTACCTGACCGTGGGCTGGGTGATGGCCCACCATGTGTGGGGCGTTCACTACACCGTGCCCACGTCCAAGGCCGTGGGCAGTTTGCGCGTGGCCCTGGTGGCTGACGCCCATGTAGGCACCACCTTTGACGGCGCGGGCTTTGCCCAGTGGATGGCAAAGCTCCAGGGCGAGAAGCCTGACGTGGTGATCGTGGCCGGCGACTTTGTGGACGACGATACCTCTCTGGCCGATATGCGCGCCGCCTGCGCGGGCCTTGGCAGCCTGGATACGCCCCTGGGGGTCTACTACGTCTACGGCAACCACGACAAGGGCTATTTTGATAACTCCATCCGTGGTTACGACGGCGACGACCTGGCGGCGGAGCTGGAGGCCAACGGTGTCACCGTGCTGCAAGACGAGACCGTGCGGCTCACAGGCGGCTTTTACCTCATGGGCCGTAAGGACCGCTCTGAGGAAATGCGCGGCGGGCGCATGAGCATGGATGAGCTGGTGGCGGACGCCCTTGGTGTGGTCTGGGCCCGGGATATGTCGCCGGACTCCTACATCATCGTGGCCGACCACCAGCCCCAGGACTACGATGCCCAGGCCCAGGCGGGGGTAGACCTGGTCCTCTCAGGACACACCCACGGTGGCTGGCTCTTCCCGGTCAATATCATCAACCAATACACCGGCAACGACGACCAGATCTACGGCTATGAGCGCCGGGACAATACCGACTTCATCGTCACCTCCGGCATCTCCGACTGGTCGCTGCAATTTCGCACCGGCTGCAAGAGCGAATACGTCATCGTGGATATCCAGGGGCAGTAACGCATAAATAAGAAGGGCCGCTTCCTCCGGGAAGCGGCCCTTTTGTTCAGCCCTGGTTCTTTTCGTAGATGAGGCGCAGCCCGTCCAGCATCAGACTGTCGTCTACGGTGATGGAGCGGCGGCACTGGGGGATGACCACCTTGGCCAGACCGCCGGTAGCCACCACGCTGGCCAGGGGCCTGCCAAGCTCCGCCTCTACCCGGTCGATAAGGCCGTCCACCAGTGCGGCATGGCCATAGATGGCCCCCGACTGCATGGCGTGGAGGGTGTTGGAGCCGATGACCCTGGGGGGCAGGTCCAGATCGATCCGGGGCAGCTGGCTGGTGCCGGTGGCCAGAGCGTCCACGCCCAGGCGGGGTCCCGCCATGATGGCGCCGCCCAGAAAGCGTCCGTCGGCGTCGATGACGCTCATGGTGTCCGCCGTGCCCAGATCGAAGATGGCCAGGGGCTTTTCGTACTTGGCCGTGGCCGCCACCGCGCCCACCACCAGGTCGGCGCCCAGCTGGCCGGGGTCGTCGATCTTGATGTTGACCCCGGTCTTGATGCCCGCGCCCACCACAATGGGGGCGCGGTGGGTGACGATCTCGGCGGCCCGGCGGATGGCCTCGGTGAGCTCGGACACTACGCTTGCCACGATGGCGCCCTCGATACCCTTGCGGTCCACCTGGTGGAGATCGCAGAGGCTGCGGAAGATGAGGGCGTATTCGTCGGCGGTCTTCTTGCGGTCGGTGGCGATGCGGGCGGTGAATACCGTCTGCTCGCCCTCCAGGCAGCCCAGCACGATATGGGTGTTGCCCGCGTCGATGGCGAGGATCATAAAATCCCTCCTGAGATCACTTTTTCCGGGCGTTGATGATACGGACGATGACAGGAGCCAGCACCAGATTTACCGCCAGCTCCAGCAGATAGTTGATCCCAGCCAGGCCAAGGATAGCGTAGAACAGGGGATCGGCGGCGTTGCCCGTCTGGGCCGCCCAGCCCTCGGTCCAGGCAAGCAGGGTATCCTTAAAAAAAAGGAACATTCCCGCCACAAAGAGTGCGGTGTTGACAGTGGGGGCGCAGATACCGGCCACGATGGTAGCGGCGGTGGCGTTCTTGCCACAAAGAGCGCGGTAGACCAGCGCCGCCACCGCTCCGGCGGCGATGCCCTTGACCAGACAGACCAGAGCACAGAGCAGGGGACTGCTGTTCCAGAGCACAGCCCCGCCAGCATCTAAACTGATGATACAGAAAAGCAGCACCACCGCGCCCATAACGCCGCCCAGATAGGCGCCCGCGCCTACACCGTAAAGGGCGGCTCCCACGACGATGGGGACTAAGGTCAGAGTGATAGAGAAGGGAAGAGCGGGCACGAAGCGGGTGAGCAGGGCGGAGATCAATTGCAGTACGATAATGAGTGCGGTAAAGATTGCTAGGGTCGTGAGTTTTCGCGTGTTGGTCCGTTCCATAACAAATACCTCCTGCTGCTGTCCACGGTGGGTACAGCGCAATATGTACCCCTTGCGGGGCCGGAACTATTATAATCCTTTCTCCAAAAATTGCAAGTCAAAAAAGCGCCTGAGCATTTCGCTCAGGCGCTTTGGCTGTGGGGGAGCAGACGCTTACGCGCCGTAGCCGTCGGGGTGGCTCTGGTGCCAAGTCCAAGCATCGGCGATGATGGCCTCCAGCCCCCGCTCCGGCACCCAGCCCAGCACGGCCTTGGCCTTGGCATTGGAGGCGATGAGGGTGGAGGGGTCCCCGGCCCGGCGGGGCTCCACCGTGGCGGGAATGGGTTTGCCGGTGACCTTGCGAGCAGTGTCGATGATCTCCTTGACCGAGTAGCCGTCGCCATTGCCCAGGTTGAAGGGCCCGCTCTGGCCGCCCTTGTCCAGATATTCCAAGGCCAGCAGATGGGCCGAGACCAGGTCCCGGACGTGGATATAGTCCCGTACGCAGGTGCCGTCGGAAGTGGGGTAGTCGTCCCCAAAGATGCCCACATGGTCCCGCTTGCCCAGAGCGCACTGGAGGACGATGGGGATCAGGTGGGTCTCCGGGGCGTGGTCCTCGCCGATCATCACGTCCACGTTGGCCCCGGCGGCGTTGAAGTAGCGAAGGGCGGCGTATTTGATGCCGTAAGCCCCGTCGCACCACTTCAAAAGCCCCTCGATGGCCAATTTGGACGCGCCGTAGGGGTTGGTGGGGTCGGTCCTGTCCGTCTCCTCGATGGGCTGCTTTTCCGGCTCGCCGTAGGTGGCGGCGGTGGAGGAGAAGACGATCTTTTTCACGCCGTGGTTCTTCATGGCCGTCAGCATACTCACCGCGCCGCCCACGTTGTTATCGTAATACTTCAAGGGATTGCCCACGCTCTCGCCCACCAGGGAGAAGGCGGCGAAGTTGATGACCCCGTCGATGGCAAATTCCGAGAAGACCCGGTCCAAAAAGGCCCCGTCCTTCACATCGCCTACCCGCAAGGCAGCTCCCTTTACAGCTTGCCAGTGGCCGGTGCACAGGTTATCCACCACCACCACGTGGTAGCCCTTCTCCACCAGCAGAGCCACCATATGGCTGCCGATATAGCCGGCGCCGCCGGCCACCAGGATCGTTTTCATACCAAAAACCTCCTCATTTCACGCTTTCAATAAATTTTAGAAAGGCTTTTCGACCTTCCGGGGTACACTTGTAAACGCCCGCGCACTCCAGCACCCGGGCAAAGACCTTGCCCACCTCGTCATGGAGGATGTCCATGACGTTGGCCTCTGTAAAGGTATATGCCTTCATAAGCTCCTCAGCCCAATCGGCGTGCTTTTCCGTATCGGGATCGGCCCGGAGGTCCCCGCCGCGGACCAGAGCGTCGGCCAGCTTTTGCAGCTCGCCCTTCAGCCGGGCGGGTAGCACCGCCAGACCCATGACCTCGATCAAGCCGATGTTCTCCTTCTTGATGTGGTGGAGAGCAGGGTGGGGATGGTAGAGGCCCAAGGGGAATTCCTCGGTGGTCAGGTTGTTGCGCAGTACCAGGTCCAGCTCATAGTCCGCTCCCCGCCGTCGGGCGATGGGGGTGATGGTGTTGTGGGGCTCGCCGCCAGTCTGGGCGTAGATCACGGCCTCTTCATCGGTATAGCCCCGCCAGGTGGTCAAGATCTTGTCTGCCAGGTCTGCCAGCCGCTTGGGGTCCTTGCAGCGCAGCCGGATCACGCTCATGGGCCACTTGACGATGCCCGCGGCTACGTCATCATAGCCGGGGAAGGCGATCTCCTGTTCCATGGGCGCGCGCTCCATGGCAAAGGTGTAGTGCCCGCCCTGGAAGTGGTCGTGGCTCAGGATAGACCCGCCCACGATAGGCAGGTCGGCGTTGGAGCCGACGAAATAGTGGGGGAACTGGCCCACGAAGTCCAGCAGCTTTTCAAAGCAGGCCCGGTCGATCTTCATAGGGGTGTGGGCAGAGTTGAAGCAGATGCAGTGTTCCTTATAATATACATAGGGACTGTATTGCAAAAACCAGGGGCTGCTATGAATGGTGATGGGAATGACCCGGTGGTTGCCCCGGGCCGGGTGGTCCAGACGGCCCGCGTAGCCCTCGTTTTCAGCGCAGAGCTGACACTTGGGGTAGGCGTTCTGGGGAGCGTTCTTGGCCGCGGCAATGGCCTTGGGGTCCTTCTCCGGCTTGGAGAGATTGATGGTGATGTCCAGCGGGCCGTATTCTGTATGGGTCACCCACTTTACATCCCTTGCAACGCGGTAGGTACGGATATAATCAGTGTCCTGGCTGAACTGATAGTACCAGTCGGTAGCCGCCTGGGGCGACTGGGCGTAGAGCTGGGCAAACTTAGCGCGGACTTCCGAGGGCCGGGGCGTCAGCACCGCCATCAGCTCGGTGTCCAGCAAGTCTCGTCCGGCGGGGCCGCCGTCGATGCGCCCTTGAGCCACAGCCCAGCTCAGGATATCGCCCAGGATGACCTCCAAGGGCGGCCCAGGCGCTGTCTCGGACGGCGGTTCAAAGCGGTCCAGCTCCAGCACATGCAGCAGCCGGTTGAGGGCCCAGGTCCGGTCGCCGGGGGAGAGGAGACCCCGGTCCAAGCCGTAGTCCACCAGCTGGACCAGGGCCAGGTCGATATTTGTCATAGCGGGAGACCTCCTTTACGCGATGCGCACGCCGCCCACGGGCCGGATGGACACCACGTGGCAACTCCCGGCGCCCAAGACGGCCTCGGTGCGGCGCTTGAACTCGTCCAACACGTCCAGGGGCACGAAGGCCTGGGCCGTGCCGCCAAAGCCGCCGCCGTGGACCCGGACGGCGCCCAGCTCCCCCAGCAGCCGCTGGCACAGGGCGATGGTGAGCATCAGCGCCTGCTCCTTCACTGCCCCGGTGGGGATGACATTTTGCAGGCAGGTGGCCGAGGATTCCCCGGACTGGCGCACCAGGGTCAAAAAGTCGTCGAACAGTCCGGCCTTTAGGGCCTCCGCCTCCCAGCGGGCCCGGCTGTCGTCGGCGTAGAAGTGCATGGCCCGGAGGACAGCCCGGTCTCCGGCCTTCTCCCGCAGGGCGGGGAGGGCGGCGTAAAAGTCAGGCTCGGGAATGTCCCGCAGGACCTCCTTGCCAAAGTGCTGACTGACGGCCCGCAGTTCGTCGGTGACGGCGGCGTATTCGCCGGTGAGGTCGGCGTGGCTGGCGTGGGAGTCCAGGATGCAAAGGGCGTAGCCCTGCTTGTGGAGGTCCAGCTCCATCTGCTCCACCACCGGGTCAGCCGGGTCCTTGAAGTCGATGGACACCACGCCGCCCACGCTGGAGGCAGCCTGGTCCATCAGCCCGCAGGGCTTGCCGAAGAAGACGTTTTCCGCGTACTGGCCGATCTGAGCGATCTCCACCGCCGTGGCCTTGCCTGACCAGAAGAGGTCATTGAAGATGGAGCCAAAGAGCACCTCGAAGGCGGCGGAAGAGGAAAGACCGCTGCCGCCGGGAACGGTGGAGGTCATGTATACCCGCAGCCCGTGGCCGCCAAAGTCGCAGCCCAGCTCGGCCATCCGGGCGGCTACGCCCCGGATCAGGGCCTGGGAGGTGTTCTCCTCGCCGCGCTGAGGCGTCAGGTGGGAGAGATCCACGCGCAGAGCGGGATAGCCCTCGCTGAGGACCTGGACGGTGTGGTCATCGGTGACGTCTACCGCCGCCAGCAGGTCCAGATCCACCGCCGCCGCCAGCACATGGCCGTGTTGATGGTCGGTGTGGTTACCGCCGATCTCCGTGCGGCCCGGCGCGGAAAAGAGGCCCTGGGCGTCGGCTCCGTAAGTCGCTGTAAAGCCGTCCAGCACCTGCCGCGCCCGGTCCCGGGCGTCGGCCAGCCCCTCCGGGCCATAAAGCCGAGTCAATATGGCGTCCAGGCCGCCTTGTTCCAGGCGGGTCTTCAGTGGGTCCATCGCCCTCACCTCCAAAGAGTATAATATGCCAAGGTCAGTATACACGAATTTGCCGGGTTTTTCCATAGTAAAATTTTCCTTGGGAGCCTGTTTTTACAGGGAAAGGAACATTTTGTTATATCGTCCAAAGAACCGGGTCGCATTTTGTCGAAATACACAAAAATGACAGAACGCTTGCGTTTGAGTTGTTTGATTTGTCAAAAAAGTATTGCGTTTTTGAAAGCACTGTGCTATCATCAAGACTGTGAAGCGAACGTCCGCTTGTTTCTCTCTCCCTGCGGTCGAGAGAAGAGCGGCTGCCGCGTCGCAAATTTTAGGAAAAGAGGAGATCTCATATGAACAAGAAGTTTTTGGCCCTGCTGCTGGCCGCCGTTATGATCTTCGCTCTGGCTGCCTGCGGCGGTGGCGACGACACCCCCGCCACGGACGCGCCCACCACCGACACCCCTGCCACCGACGCCCCCGCCGCTGAGGGCAACGCCGCCAAGCCCCTGGTGTGGTTCAACCGCCAGCCCTCCAACAGCTCCACCGGCGAGCTGGACATGGACGCTATGAACTTCAACAAGGACACCTATTATGTAGGCTTTGACGCCAACCAGGGCGCCGAGCTCCAGGGCCAGATGATCCTGGACTACATCACCGCCAACATCGACAAGATCGACCGCAACGGCGACGGCGTCATCGGTTACGTGCTGGCCATCGGCGACATCGGCCACAACGACTCCATCGCCCGTACCCGCGGCGTGCGCAAGGCTCTGGACACCGCTGTTGACAACGGCGGTACCATCGTGAGCGATCCCGTGGGCATCAACGCCGACGGCTCCGCCTCCGCTGTCAAGGACGGCAAGCTGACCATCAACGGTAAGGACTACACCGTGCGTGAGCTGGCCTCTCAGGAGATGAAGAACTCCGCCGGCGCCACCTGGGATGCCGCCACCGCCGGCAACACCATCGGCACCTGGGTCTCCACCTTCGGTGATCAGATCGACGTGGTCGCCTCCAACAATGACGGCATGGGCATGGCCATGTTCAACGCCTGGTCCAAGGAGAACGAGGTCCCCACCTTCGGCTATGACGCCAACTCCGACGCTGTGGCCGCCATCGCCGACGGTTACGGCGGCACCATCAGCCAGCACGCCGACGTGCAGGCCTACCTGACCCTGCGTGTGCTGCGTAACGCTCTGGACGGCGTGGACATCGACACCGGCATCGGCACCGCCGACGACGCGGGCAACGTGCTCAGCGACGACGTTTACAAGTATGAGGCCTCCCAGCGTTCCTACTACGCCCTGAACGTGGCCGTGACCGCTGAGAACTACACGAACTTCCTGGACGCCACCGTGCCCTACGCTCCTGTGGCCAACCAGCTCAGCGCCGACACCCATCCCACCAAGAGCGTGTGGCTGAACATCTACAACGCCGCGGATAACTTCCTCAGCGCCACCTATCAGCCCCTGCTGCAGAATTACGATGACATCCTGAACCTGAACGTGGAGTACATCGGCGGCGACGGCCAGACCGAGGCTAACATCACCAACCGTCTGGGTAACCCCGATCAGTATGACGCTTTTGCCATCAACATGGTGAAGACCGACAACTCCGCGGCTTACACCAGCCTGCTGGCCCAGTAATTCAAACCAGCGGCACGTAAGCGCCCATAAGTAAAAACTCACTGTTAGGGGGAGGGAATTCTCCGCTCGGAGGAAGTAACGCTCCGTACGGTAGAAGGAACTCCCCCTTCCGCTTTTTTGTAAAGCGGGTAAGAAACTGCAAACGGGGGTGACGAGAATGTCTGATGTGCAAGACGGCGTTGTGCTGTCGATCCGCGGCATGAGTAAATCCTTTGGCCGCAACCGGGTGCTGGACCACATCAACCTGGATCTGAAAAAGGGCAGCATCATGGGCCTGATGGGCGAAAACGGCGCGGGAAAATCCACGATGATGAAGTGCCTGTTTGGTACCTATCAGAAGGACGAGGGAACGATCTTCTTGAACGGGAAGGAGATCAACTTCTCCGGCCCCAAGGACGCGTTGGAAAACGGGATCGCCATGGTCCACCAGGAGCTCAACCAGTGCCTGGAGCGCAACGTGATCGACAACCTTTTCCTGGGCCGCTATCCCACCAGCGCCGGCGTCGTGGACGAAAAGCGCATGAAAAAGGAGGCCGCCGAGCTGTTTCGGCGGCTGGATATGACGGTGGATCTCAACCAGCCCATGCGCAAGATGTCGGTCTCTCAGCGCCAGATGTGCGAGATCGCCAAGGCCATTTCCTATGACGCCAAGGTCATCGTGCTGGACGAGCCTACATCCTCTCTGACCGTCAAGGAGGTAGAGAAGCTCTTTTCCATGATGCGGATGCTCAAGGAGCAGGGGATCGCGCTGGTGTATATCTCCCACAAGATGGACGAGATCTTCTCTATCTGCGACGAGGTCTCCGTTCTGCGAGACGGCAACCTGGTCATGACCAAGAAGACCGAGGACACCAACATGAACGAGCTCATCGCCGCCATGGTGGGCCGCTCGCTGGACAACCGTTTCCCGCCGGTGGATAACACCCCGGGCAAACCCATTCTTTCTATCCAGCACCTGTCCACCAAGTATGAACCCAACCTCCAGGACATCACCTTCGATGTCCGGGAGGGCGAGATCTTCGGGCTTTACGGGTTGGTGGGCGCTGGGCGCACAGAGCTTTTGGAGACCATCTTCGGCGTGCGCACCCGGGCCGCCGGACGGGTCTATCTGGACGGCCAGTTGATGAATTTCGCAAGCGCCAAGGATGCCATGGACCACGGCTTTGCCATGATCACCGAAGAGCGCAAGACGGACGGGCTGTTCCTCAAGGGCGACCTGACCTTCAATACCACCATCGCAAACCTGGGCCAGTATATGTCCGGGGTGTCCCTATCCAATAAAAAGATGGTGGACGCCACGGCCAAGGAGATCAAGGTCATGCGTACCAAGTGCATGGGGCCCGACGATATGATCACCAGCCTCTCCGGCGGCAACCAGCAGAAGGTGATCTTCGGCAAGTGGCTGGAGCGCTCGCCCAAGGTCTTCTTGATGGACGAGCCCACCCGCGGCATCGACGTAGGCGCCAAGTATGAGATCTACGAGCTGATCATCCGCATGGCCAAGGAGGGCAAGACCATCATCGTGGTCTCCTCGGAGATGCCGGAGATCCTGGGCATCACCAACCGCATCGGCGTCATGTCCAACGGGCATCTATCCGGCATCGTCGATACCAAGCAAACGGACCAGGAAGAGCTGCTGCGGCTCAGCGCGAAATACATTTAAGGGGTGAAAACACATGGCACAGAATCTGAAGATCCTCTCCGCCGATGAGGAGCTGGCGCTACGCCAGCCTATCGACGACTATATCGGCGGCATCCAGGCCAAGATCGACGCCCTCCGGGCGGACGGTACCAGCAAGGTAGTGGCCATCCAGAGCAAGATCGACGCCACCAAGCGGGACAAGGCCCTCACCAAGGATGAGCGCGCCCGCCGCATTCAGGCAGAGAAGAAGGACCTGGTCCAGGCCAAAAAGGTGGAGAAGGCCAATCAAGGCGAGGTCGCCAAGCTCATCGCCGAGGCCAAGAGTTACCTGGCTGCCCACTACAACAAAGAGTACTATGAGAAGGTGGCGGCCAGCTGCAAACTGGAGAAGGCCGAGGCCATGGTGCGCTACAAAGCCCGCCTGGCCGAGCTGGAGCGGGAGCATCGGGAAAATGTGGCCAAGCTCTCCGACCACCATGAGATCAAGGACGAGAAATACGTCTACAAAAACCGTCAGTTTGACGCCAAGCTGGAGTATCAAAAGACCCTCCAGGAGATCAAGGACCGGCGGCACAACGCCTTCGCCCACAAATACCACCTGATCGATCTGCTGACTTTGTCCAAGTTCTCCATGGGCGAGAACATGAAGCAGCGCTGGGAGAACTATAAGTACACCTTCAACACCAAATCCTTCTTGCTGAACAACGGCCTCTATCTGGCTATTGCCGCCATCTTCATCGCGCTGTGCTTTATCACCCCCGCGGTCAAGGGTCCCAACGTGCAGTTGCTGACGGTCAACAACATTCTGAACATCCTCATGCAGGCCTCTCCCAGAATGTTCCTGGCCCTGGGCGTGGCCGCGCTGATCCTGCTGGCGGGCACTGATCTATCCATCGGGCGCATGATGGGCATGGGCATCACCGCCGCCACCATCGTGATGCACAAGGGCATCAATACCGGCGGCGTGTTCGGCCATATCTTTGATTTCACCGGTATGCCGGTCATCGTGCGGGTGTTCCTGGCCCTGATCGTGTGTATCGTGCTGTGCACCATCTTCACCACCATCGCCGGCTTCTTTACCGCCAAGTTCAAGATGCACCCCTTCATCTCCACCATGTCCACCATGCTGATGATCTTCGGCCTTGCCACCTACGCCACCAAGGGCGTGTCCTTCGGCGGCATCGAGAGCGATATTCCCAAGATGATCATCCCCAAGATCGGTGGTTTCCCCACCATCATCCTGTGGGCGCTGGCCGCGGTGATCGTGGTGTGGTTCATCTGGAACAAGACCACCTTCGGTAAGAACCTCTACGCCGTGGGCGGAAACGCCGAGGCCGCGGCGGTCTCCGGCATCTCCGTGTTCAAGGTCACCCTGGGCGCTTTCATCATGGCCGGTATCCTCTACGGCTTTGGCTCCTGGCTGGAGTGCATCCGTATGTCCGGCTCCGGCTCGGCCAGCTACGGCCAGGGCTGGGAGATGGACGCCATCGCGGCCTGCGTGGTGGGCGGCGTATCCTTCACCGGCGGTATCGGCAAGATCTCCGGTGTGGTGACGGGCGTGTTTATCTTTACCGCCCTGACCTACGCTCTGACCACCCTGGGCATCGATACCAACCTGCAGTTCGTCTTCTCGGGCATCATCATCCTGGTGGCCGTCATGCTGGACTGCTTGAAGTACGTGCGTAAAAAGTAATTTACCTCGCGTCAAACGAAGCGGAGACGGACAATGGTCCGTCTCCGCTTTTTACATATTCTTTTTGATCTGGTTGATGGCGTTTTTCTCCAGCCGGGACACCTGGGCCTGGGAGATACCGATCTCGGCAGACACCTCCATCTGGGTCTTGCCCTGGAAAAAACGCAGGGCTAAGATGCGCTTTTCCCGCTGGTCCAGGCGGCTCATAGCTTCGCTCAGGGCGATGCGCTCCAGCCAGCTCTCGTCGGTGTTTTTCTTGTCCCGGACCTGATCCATGACGTAGACGGTATCACCGCCGGACTCGTAGACCGGCTCATAGAGGCTCAGCGGGTCCACGATAGCGTCCAGAGCGAAGACCACCTCCTCCCGGGGAATGTCCAGGATCTCGGCGATCTGGTCCAGTGTCGGTTCACGCTGGTGCTCGGCCAGATACTTTTCCTTGGCGCTGAGGACCTTATAGGCCGTATCCCGCATGGACCGGGACACCCGCATGGCGCTGTTGTCCCGGAGATACCGGCGTATCTCGCCTACGATCATGGGTACGCCATAGGTGGAAAAGCGCACGTCCAGGTCGATATTAAAATTGTCAATGGCCTTCATCAGCCCGATGCAGCCCACCTGAAAGAGGTCGTCGGCATTCTCGCCCCGGCCCATGAACTTTTGAATGACCGACAGCACCAACCGCAGATTGCCCTGGATCAGCTGGTCCCGGGCCTCCATGTCGCCCTCCTTGACCTTACGCAGCAGCGCCATGGTCTCCTCGTTTTTCAGCACCTTCAGCTTGGAGGTGTTGACCCCGCAGATCTCTACCTTTCCCTGCATGAAAAAGGCCCTCCCCAGTCGGAAATACTGATTTCAGTATCTCCCTGGGAAGGGCTTTCATACCGCCGCGGGGCGGGGTTTATTTTTTTCTCGTTGACCGCTTTCGATGGACTTTGCCCACGGCCTTACCCGGCCCGCCGCCAGGTGTGGGGACTGAGCATGATGAGCAGCGGGAAGATCTCCAGCCGGCCCAGCAACATATCCAGCATGAGGACGATTTTCGAGCCGCCGGAGAACATGGCGTAGTTCCCTGTAGGGCCCACCAGTCCTAGGCCCGGGCCGATATTGTTCAGGCAGGCCAGTACGGCGGTGAGGTTGGTCTCCAGCGAAAAGCCGTCGATGGCCAGGGCCAGAAAGGATACCACCAAAATGGCGCAATAGGCCGCCATGTAGGTGTTGACGCCCTGGATGGTCTCGTCGGAGATGGTCCGGCCCTCCACCTGGACCAGATTCACGCTGCGGGGCCGCAAAAACTGCCGCAGCCGGGCCCGCATGGATTTGACCAGCAGAATGAGCCGGGCCGTTTTGACGCCGCCGCCGGTACTGCCCGCGCAGGCGCCGCAGATCATCAGCACCACCAGGATACTTCGGGAGAACTGGGGCCATAGGTCAAAGTCCACCGTGGCAAAGCCGGTGGTGGTCATGATGCTGGACACGGTGAAGGCCGCGTGGTGGAAGGCGTCGCGGAAGGTGGGGTGCTGAAAGGCGATGTTCAGCGTGATCAGGCAGATAGAGCCCAGCATCAAGCAGAGATAGATCCAAAGCTCCTCGCTTTTCAACACTTGTTTTACTTTGCCGATGAGCAGGAAAAAGTACACCGAGAAGTTGATGCCAAAAAGGGCCATAAACACCGTGCACACCGTCTGCAGATAGGGCGAGTAGCTGGCCATGGAGTCGTTTTTCACGCCGAAGCCGCCGGTGCCGGCAGTGCCGAAAGCGGTGCAGAGGCTGTCAAAGAGGGGCATGTCGCCCAAAAGCAGGAAGATGACGTTCAGCACCGTCAGAGCCACATAGATGCCGTAGAGGATGGCGGCGGTCTGCCGCAGCTTGGGGACCAGCTTGCCCACGCTGGGGCCGGGGCTTTCCGCTCGGAGGATGTGGACGGAGTAGCCGCCCTTGCCCATGGGCACCACGGCCAGCAGAAATACCAGAATACCCATGCCGCCCAGCCAGTGGGTAAAGGACCGCCAGAACAAAAGGCCCTTGGACATGGACTCCACCTGGGGCAGAATGGAAGCGCCGGTGGTGGTAAAGCCGGAGATGACCTCAAAGACCGCATCCACATAGCTTGGGATCTCCCTGGAGAACCAGAAGGGGAGGGCGCCCACCAGGGACAGTACGATCCAGCCCAGAGCGGTGATCAAAAACCCCTCTCGGGCGTAAAAATGCCGGTCCGCCTTCCGGCAGAGAAGGCACAACCCACAGCCCAACAGGGCGGAGACCACCATAGTAGTGACAATGGCCCGCAGGGCGTTTGCCTCGCTGTGGAGCAGACAGACGATGACGGAAGGGAAGAGAAACACGCACTCCAAAAGGAGCAGAAAGCCCAATATCCGGCCGATGATCTTTCGGTTCATAGTTCTGTGTCCTCTCAGTCCGCGAAGATGCTGTCCAGCCCGGTGACGGCCCGGCCTCCGGCGGTGACTACGATAATGGTGTCGCCGGGGTAGAAGCAGGTGTCGCCCTTGGGGATCAGGGTCCGGCCCTGGTGGGTGATGCAGGAGATAAGAATGCCGCCCTTCAGCGGGATGTCCTTGAGGGCCTCGCCGCAGTGGCGGGTGCCGGGTCCGGCCTGGAACTCCAGGGCCTCGGCCTGGCCGTCCACGATGGGGTGGAGGGCCAGCAGCCCCTCGGCGTCCCGGGCGGTGGACATGGCCCGGACGTAGCGGACGATGTTGGAGCAGCACAGGGCCTTGGGACTGATGATGGAGCCCAGGCCTACCTTGCGAAAGAGCTGGTCGTACTCCACCCGATTGATCTTGGTGATGACCTTGGCAACGCCCAGATGCTGGGCAAACATAGAAAGGACCACGTTTTCCTCGTCCATGCCCGTCAGGGTGATGACCGCGTCAAAGCTCTTCAGACCCTCGGCCTCCAGGACCTCCTGCCGGGAGCCGTCGGCCTCGATGATGGTGGCCTTGGGAAGCCGCTCGGCCAGGGTGACGCACCGGGCGTGGCTCTGCTCGATGATCTTCACGGCGATGCCGCTTTCCAGGCACCGGGCCGCCAGATAGAAGGCGATGCGGCTGCCGCCGATGATCAGCAGGCTCTTGACCTTGTGCTCCACAAGGCCCAGACTGCGCACCAGCTGGGCCAGGTCCTGCACGCCGGCGGTGACAAAGATGGTGTCCCCCGCCTGCAGCACAAAGGAGCCACCGGGAATGTGGACTTGGCCGTCTCGCTGGACGGCGCATACCAGCACCTTGACCCGGGCAATCTCGTAGAGCTTGTGCAGGGGGAGCCCTGCCAGCTTGGACCCCTCCGCCACCGGCACCGCCACGATCTCCACCCGGCCTTTGGCAAAGCTCTCACGCTTGAGGAAGGAGGGGAACTGCAGCAACTGATAGGCCTCCAGCGCCGCGGCCTGCTCGGGGTTCACCGTAAAGGATAGCCCCAGTTCATCCTGCATGGACACCAGCTGGTCGGCATACTCCGGGTTGCGGATGCGGGCGATGGTGTGGCCGCAGCCCAACTTCTTGGCCGTCAGACAGGTCAGCAGGTTCAGCTCGTCCAGACTGGTGGCGGCGATGAGCAGGTCGGCGCTCTCCACCCCCGCCTCCCGCAACGTGGCCATAGACGCGCCGTTTCCCACCACCGCCATCACGTCCAAGGTCTCGGTGCTCTCGCTGATGACCACAGGGTCGGAGTCGATGATGGTGACGTTATGGTCCTCCTGAGACAGCTGCCCAGCCAGCGCCGCGCCCACCTTGCCGTCGCCCACGATGATGATGTTCATATCCATCCCGCCTTTTCAGCGTGGAATTTCCTGCTAAAAGATTATTATAACACAGAAAGCTCCATATGCAAGGCTAAAAAACCGGGCAGGGAGGACCCTGCCCGGTGGAGGCACGTGATCGCTAAGTACCGCCGCCCGATTTTCCTTATTCGGAATAGGGCTTGTCGGTCTCCACATAGACGCCGCGCTGAGTGGTCCAACCCACCTGGAAGCCCAGGGCCTTCCCTAGGTCACGCAAGCGGAAGTAGGTGTACCCGCCGCCGGTAGTGTCCGTGATGACAAAGGTTTGCAGGTATGTCATCTCTCCGTCAATGCGCACCCCGGTGGCCGAGTTGCCTACGCAGTCCTGGGGGCCGCTGAAGGGGGTTTGATGCTCTGTGCCGTTGGGGGTGTAGGACCGTCCGGTATCAATGGACACGCTCCCATCCCATGTTACGTCAAAGAAGTTCAAGACTGCCGCCAAGTCCCGCAGCTTTATATAGTTGGTGTCGTTGCCGTTTTCGTCTTTCAGCGCGTACATCTGGAATTCTACCGCAACGCCATCAATGTCCACAGCCTGAGTAGAGGGGTAAGCAGTGGCGCCCCATGTTCCCCACGGGATGTCAGGGGGGAGCACTGTGGGGTCTTGCCAGGTAGGGTCAAGAACTAGGCCAAAGCGACCGTTGTCTTCTACATAGCGGTACCGACCATTCTCGTAATCGCCGTTCTCGCCAATGGACTGCCCATAGTCATAGAGGCAGGGGACGACCTCGTTGCCAGACTTGTCGATATATCCGCACTTGCCGTCCTTCCAGACCAGGGCCAGGCCGCCCTCAAAGTCCCATGCGCTGTCGTAGACCAGAGGAATTACTACCTGACCGGTAGCGTCGATGAAGTCCGTTTTGCTTCCCATGCTCACCGCGGCCAAGCCGCTGGAGAAGCTGCTCACATAATCATATTGTGGTGGGATGATCTCTTCCCCGACGGCGTTGACAAAGCCGAACTGCCACATACCGCTGCTGTCTTCGCGGTAGATTGCCGCCAAGCCCTCGGAAAAGTCATCGACATAGGCTTCATATTCCAGTGGAACGACCATCTCCCCGGCTGTGTTGATATAGCCGTATCTACCCCCCAGGGACACTGCGGCCAGCCCTTCGGAAAAGCTATGCACCTCATCGTAGTCCGGGGAGATGACCACATTGCCCGTTTTGTCAATAAAGCCCCACTTGCCGCCGATCTCCACCGCGGCACGGCCATTGGAAAAGGACCAAGCGCTGTCATACTCCAAGGGGATGACCGCCTGCCCGGTCTTATCGATGAAGCCGTACTTCCCATTGCGTTCCACCAACGCCAGCCCCTCGGAAAAGTCCGATACGGTGTCATAGTCCAGCTGGGCGATCACCTGTCCCTGCGTGTTGATGAGGTAATAGAGCAGGTATACAGAGTCATCCGGCAACGGCCATTCCACGATCGCCACGGCTACGCCGTCTTGAAAGTCCCAGGCGGCGTCCAGGACCAGGGGAATGACCACCTTCCCGGTGGTGTCGATATAGCCGCATTTGCCATCCTTGTGTACCCGGGCCAGGCCTTCGGAAAAGGGCCCGACCCCATCAAACTCTTCCACGAACGTCCCGGTGTTCAGGTCGTAGAGGGCATATTCCATGCCCCATTTGTCCAGCGACACATTGAGCCAGCCGAGCTGAGAATTGTAGCTATAAGCTATCTCGGTGCAAAACTGCACCTCCTCGGGTAGCCACAGGATATCTGTCTCCGCTCCGGCGGCGGGGAGGACAGCCAAGCCAAGGACCAGGACAAGCGCGAGGATAAGCGCGAGGAATTTCCGCAAGGTCATAGAGATCACCCTTTCTGAAATTTAGGAGTTGTCCCTATTATAATGATTTCCAGCGGAAAAGTCAAAAAGACAGGAAGACGGTGTTTTTGCCGGGTGGGACTGGGCAAAAACACCGTTCCTCAGTCTTGTTCTGGGTGATCTGGAGGCCTTCTAAGTACCGCCGCCCCGCCGGGGGCGGCGATGGAACTCGTTTACCAGTCGAAGCCCATAGCGCCGGAGCAGCCGCAGTCCGTGTCGCCCTGGTCAAACACCGTGGTGGGGACCAGGATGAAGGGCTGGTAGTCGGCCATGGAGATGGTGGCGGTGGGGGCGTCGTTATCCTGACAGCCGCAGCAGCAGGGGCGGCAGCAACAGCAGCAGCGATCGGGCTGGACGGCCTGGCGGGAGCCGCGGCGGCAGCCGCAGCGGTTATTCTGACCACACATAGCTTGGTAGCCTCCAGTGTCTTTTGTTGGGGCCGTAGCCCCACACCGCAGTATACGCCCACTCCCGACAAAGGGTGACGCCCCCAGTCCCTTCGCGTAAATGGGGGATTGCTAAATTCCAAAAGGTGTAGTATAATACTTAAAGTCTTGACCCGCCCGGTGGCGGAGCAAGGCCGCACTAGTCGGGGAGTTAGCGGTGCCCTGTACCTGCAACCCGCTACAGCAGGGATGAATCCCGGCCCCCGGACCATTTCTGTGTCGTCTGACCCTCATAAGCGGCGATGATGGACCGGTCCCGCGCAAGGCGGAGCCGTGAACCGTGTCAGGTGGGGAACCAAGCAGCACTAAGCGGTCCACCGCTTGTGCCGTGGGGGCGCCGGACCTGAGTTGGCTGTGAGGGTAACGGACATAGAGGTGGCTTCAAAGGCCGGTGTGCGGCCGTGCTCTACTCCTGGGCGCATTTTTATACTGGCCCTGCCATGGGCAGGGCTTTTCGACCAAGCGAGGAGAATGATCGTTGTGGAGGTGACGTGATGTACCAGGCTCTATACCGCAAATACCGTCCCAAGACCTTTACCGACGTGGTGGGTCAGGCCCACATCACCGACACCCTCCGTCGCCAGGTGGCGGAAAATCGCCTGAGCCACGCCTATTTATTTACCGGCACCCGCGGCACTGGCAAGACCACCTGTGCCAAAATTCTGGCCAAGGCGGTGAACTGCGAGCGCCCGGTGAACGGCGATCCCTGCAACCAGTGCGCCGCCTGCAAGGGTCTGGACAGCGGCGCGATCTTGGACGTTCTGGAGCTGGACGCTGCCTCCAACAACAGTGTGGACTATGTCCGTGCCCTGCGGGACGAGGCGGTGTATACCCCCGGCAGCGTGAAAAAGCGGGTCTACATTATCGACGAGGTCCATATGCTCTCCAACGCCGCCTTCAACGCCCTTTTGAAGATACTGGAGGAGCCGCCGGAGCATCTCATGTTTATCCTGGCCACCACCGAGGTCCATAAGGTCCTGCCCACCATTAAGTCCCGTTGCCAGCAGTTTGCCTTTAAGCGCATCCTGCCCGGCGACATTGCCGCGCGGTTGACCTATGTAGCTGGGCAAGAGGGCATTGAGCTGACCAGCGAGGGCGCTGACCTTCTCTCCCGCCTGGCTGACGGCGGCATGCGGGACGCGCTGAGTTTGCTGGATCAGTGCCGGGGTCAGGGCGGGGCCATTGACGAAGCCGCCATCATTGCTTCCCTGGGCATGGCGGGCAATCTGGAGACGGCCCAAATGCTCACCGCTCTGGCCAAGGGAGACACCGCCGCCGCCCTGCAGGACCTTGCCCGACTCTACACCGCCGGCAAGGATATCAAGACCATGCTGGGCGAGCTGTCCAGCCTGTGCCGGGATCTGCTCATCCGCAAGACCGCGCCCCAGGGCGGTGCCGCGCTGCTCACCGGCGGCTATGACGATGCCACCATGCGGGGCCTTTCCGAGCTTTTGACCGCGCCCCGGCTTATTCAGATGCTGACAGTGCTGCAACAGACTGTGGGAGACCTGGCCCGCAGCGGCAACCAGCGGACCGACGCCGAGCTCTGCCTCATCCGCCTGGGGGACCCCAGCCTGGACGGCAGCGCGCTGGGATTGTCGGCCCGGGTGGCCCAGCTGGAGACCATGATGGCCTATCCGCCCGTCCGGCCCAGCCAGGCCCAGAGCGCTCCCGAAAAGCAGCCCGCACCTGCAAAGCCCGCGCCATCCGCTGTTCCACCCGCGGAGTCGGAGGATGCGCCGCCGCCTTGGGACGACGCCGACGCGCCGGCTCCGGACGATGTGGAGCCGCCGGAGCCTGTTGGCGTGGCGCCTTCCGTCCCGACGCCTCAGCCGTCTGCTACCGCCCAGAGCGGGGGAGGGGATCGGGATTTCTGGCCTGCGCTGCTGCCGGGGTTGAAGCCCTTGCTGTCTCCGGCGGTGTGGCCCTTTGTGTCCAATCCGGCCATGGCCACCGGCGTTTTGTACGGGGACGAGCTGACCCTGGAGGCCAAGGTCAGCGTCACCAAGGCGATGATCGACAAGCCTGAGGTGTTGGACGCGATCGCCCAGGCCGCCCAGGGCCGCCTGGGTCGGCCTATTCGGGTGAGCGTCTCCGCGCCGACGCCCACGGTGGGTACGATGGACGATCTGCTGGCCATGGGCCGGCAGTGGGAATAAACACAACATCAGTTTGAAGGGAGCTGGATCACCAATGGCCAAGGGATTCAACAGCCGCGGTATGGGCGGCATGGGCGGCGGCATCAACATGAATATGATCAAAAAGGCCCAGAAGATGCAAGAGGATATGCAGAAGATGCAAGAGGAGCTGGAACACGCCACCTACACTGCCGCCGCCGGCGGCGGCGTAGTCACCGCCGTGGTCTCGGGCAAAAAGGAGCTCAGCGAGCTCACCATCGACCCCGAAGCGGTGGACCCTGAGGATGTGGAGATGCTCCAGGACCTGATCATCGCCGCCGTCAACGAGGCCCTCCGGGCCGCCGATTCCGCCGCCGCCGAGAGTATGCAGCGCCTCACCGGCGGGCTGAATTTGCCGTTCTGAAACGCTTTAAGGTAAAAAGAGACGCCCTATTTGGGCGCCTCTTTTTTTCATAGTATGGCTGAAGGGATCCTCCCGCGGGCTAAAAAACGTGCCACTGGCACATTTTTTTGCGCTTCTAGCGGCGCGCCGCCCTTTTCTCATCGCTCATCCGTAAATCAAAATGAGGTCACATCCTGAGATGTGACCTCATTTTGGTACGGCTGAAGGGATTCGAACCCCCGACCTACTGGTTCGTAGCCAGTCACTCTATCCAGCTGAGCTACAGCCGCATACACTGCCTTATTGACAGCTTGTATATGTTAGCACACTTCCCTGGGAAATGCAAGCGGTTTTTTCAAACTTTTTCCCGGCGAGGCGAAAAAAAGTGTTGACAGTCCTGCTTCAACATGGTAATATAATGCTTGCGCTAAGCGATAAACGCTTTGCGCAAGGCTTTGCGCGAGTGGTGGAATTGGTAGACTCGCTGGCTTCAGGTGCCAGTGTTCGCAAGGACGTGCGGGTTCGACTCCCGCCTCGCGCACCAAAAAAGAAGGACACCCATCGGGTGTCCTTCTTTTTTGGTGCTTTCTTACCGGGGCAGCTTGCTGGCCACGGTGTCGGCGGCGTCCTCAGCCATGCGGCCGACCTGCTTGACGGCCTTGTGGGCGGCGTGCTTGATGTTTTTCTCGTTTTTCATCATGGTCGCCCCTACTGCGGCCCCAGCCGCCATTCCCAGGCCAATGCCCTTCAAAAACGGATGCGATGTCATGGGTATCCCTCCTTTGCCTTTGTTAGTATGACCCGAATTCACAAAAAATCCATTGCGCATTGCCGTCAATTTCTGTATAATAAAAACAGTATGCGAACGCCAGAGGAAAGGAGGCCACGGGTGTGAAGCTCCAATCGAAAGGGAAAACGCAGGAGCCCACCTCATTTTTCCAGAAATGGACGGAGCTTTACCTGGCCTGTATGGCCACTGCGTGGCTGCTGTACACCGGCAGCGGCTATGAGCATATTAGCCAAAGCAAGGCCCTCCTCTTTTTCTCGCTTACAGGGGCCTTTGTGTTGGTGTCTGTGCTGGGCCGGTTGGAGCTTTGCTTGATCGGTGGACGCAAATGCCTGAGCCCCTTGGAGTGCTGGAAGAAATGGAATATGACCCAAAGGGCGGTTTTCCTCTACTGGTGTGCCGCGCTGGTCTCCACCCTCACCTCAGCACACCTCAATGTGGCCTTTCTGGGCAATGCCCGCTATGGCGGTTTTGTCACGATCACCCTATATTGCTGGAGCTTTCTGCTGCTTTCCGGCGGCTATACGCCCCGGCGGTGGCTCTTGTGGCTTCTGGCCGGCGCGGTGAGTTTGAACTGCCTTTTGAGCCTTGCCCAGTTGCTGGGATATAACCCCCTCGGCCTATATCCGGCGGGCATGACCTATTATGACGCCAACCTCCGCTACGCTGGAACCTTTCTTGGCAGCATCGGCAATGTGGACATTCTCTCCGCTGTGCTGTGCGTTGCTATCCCGGTGCTGTGGATCTCGGTCCTCCGCCTGAAAACGCCCTGGCGGTTTGTTCTGCTGATCCCCTTGGCGCTGTGTTTAGCTGTGCTGTTCTGGGCGTTTGTAGCCGGCGGGGTAGTGGCCGTTTTGCTCAGCGTTCTTTTCACTCCGGCGGTCCTGGCCCGGGAGAAGCGGCGCAGAGTGCTCTTGCTGGCCTTAGCGGTGGCGCTGCTGGTGGTCGGAGTCTTCACGGTGTATGCCGTCGGGGATCAGATCGGTGGCTTTCCCGCTGAGGCCTCGGCCTTGCTCCATGGACAGTGGGACGACAGCTTTGGCTCTAGCCGGCTCTACATCTGGCGAAAGACGGCGGAGCTCATATCCCAAAGGCCGTTGCTTGGCGGCGGGCCGGATACCCTGGGCCTGCGTGCCGACATTGGCTTTGAGCGCTTCAACGAGACCACCGGCACCGTGATCCGCGCCCAGGTAGACGACGCCCACAACGAATATCTGAATATCCTGGTCAATCAAGGGCTGCTGGGACTTGTGGCCTATTTGGCTGTCCTTTTGTCGGCCCTGGTGACATGGCTGCGCCGGGCGCCGGGGGACAATGTGGCGGCTATCTGTGGCGGCGGTGCTTTCTGCTATGGGATCCAGGCGTTTTTTGGGATCGCGTCTCCGGCGTCCACGCCGCTCTTTTGGATCTGCATGGCCCTATGTGCGGGCAGGAGAGAGGACAAAGGAGAATGAAGGCCATAAGGAGAGTGTAGAGTATGTTGACAATGCGGAAACGAAAGATCATCAGCTTAAATCTGGCAGTGGTGCTCATGCTTTCGGTGGCTTTCCCCGCCACTGCGGCTGAGACTGCCGAGCCAGACCCTCAGGGCCTGGAGGAAGTCCTTTTGGCCAAGCGCCTGGAGTACATGGAGGCACTGGGCGGGGAGGAGCAGGCGGAGCTGTCCGCGGAAGAGCCCTATCGGCTCCAGGTGGGAACGACGGTATTCAAGTCCGACCAGGACCGAAGCGGTGCGGGCTGGGCCTACACCGCCGCCAACCATTGCCTGGTCCTGGACGGCTATCAGGGCGGAGGCATTGCCGCCAGCGGCGACCTGGTCATCTACACCTATGGGGAAAACCAGGTCACGGGGAAGGACGGCACCTCTTACGGTCAGGATGGGATCGCGGTAGAGGGTGAACTTGAGATCAATGTGGAGCTAGGCAGTACTTTGGATGTCGTTGGGGGCAGCGGACGTGATGGAGCGGGGGGTGGTATTGGCGCCAACGGCTATTTGACCTGCTGGATCACAGGCGGTCTCTACGCCTTAGGCGGAGACCTTACCTCGGCCGTTGACGTTGCTGGCTTGGGACTTGGCTCCGCCCAAGGCTTGTCGCTCTATGGTATTGGCGACCAAGCAATTGTGGGAGCTCTTGGCGGTCAGGCGAAAAACGGTTTGGGCGGCTGCGGCATTTTATCTCCTTATGTCTATATTGACGTCAACTGTGTAGCGGTGGGCGCTTCCGGCTATATGGGCGGCGATGGTATTTTCTTTGTCGACAACTGTACCCTTGGCGTTATAGAGGGCTATTTCGCCGGCGGCGAGGCCTCAAGCTCCAATATTCAAGATGGAGTTCCCATCCGAAGCAGAGAGAGCGGGGTCAGTTGGTACTACAATAAGCATACCACTCTGACCGAAGCGGGGCGGGAGCTTGCTGTCACAGTGAATGAATACACCCTGCGGCTCAGCGGCAACGGTGGGAGGTATAACGGTCAGACCTATTTTTCCGATACCCAAAAATACCCGTCGTACTATCGGCTGTCGGACTATACTTTCCAGCGGGACAAATATGCCCAGGTAGGCTGGAGAGAGTCGAACGGTGACTTTGTCGCATTGAATGAGCTCTATATACCAGAGGCCAATACGACCTTGTCCGCAGAGTGGCTCATGGTAGACCCAGGGGACATTGTGATCAACAGCCTTTCCCGTACCCTGGACGACGGCAGTCACTACCGCCGCCAGCGCACCGCCCTGACCTTGCCCACGCAGCTTCAGGGGGATAATGATAATAAAGATGTGTTAGGCTGGTCCGATACCGTGGACCCACGTATCGACCTGGACACATACACCATGCGGGGGATCTGGTACGAAGGGGGAGACGTGATCCTGCCGGATAAGGACCGCGTGCAGCTGCTCTACGACTACCGTGAGGGCGGAAGCTATGCCCGCTATCACCCCAACGGCGGCACGATCCGGGATGGCGGCACGATCCTGGTTCAGTACACGACTCCTACCGGCGGAGATCTGGCGGTCTACGCCTTGGATGACAGCGCCATGACCCCGCCCCAGGGCTGCGTCTTCCGGGGGTGGTCCCGGGCTGCTGATGTGGACACGGTTCGCTATAAGGCGGGGGAGACCATCTCCCATCCCTCCACGCAGACCAGGGAGATCATCGACCTCTACGCCGTATGGGAGCAGGTGGAGTTTGTGGAGACTCTGGAGCCGGGGGTCCAGGTGCGCAGTAATACGGACAGTGGCAAGATCACGGTAGAGCTGAGCCGGGACTGGTGCCGGGAAAATGGTAGCCAAACGGTGATCGCTGCCGGCTTTGCCACGGATGGCACCGCCAAACTGCTGCGCACCGCGGTTGCTTCTTGTGAGGAGCAGGACATGCAGTTGACACTCAGCTGCTCGCCCCAAGCCCCGGTCCAGGTCAAGCTCTTTGCCCTGGACGATCGGCAAGCGCCGGTCTGCGCCTGTCTTGATACGGTCGTCTTTTTGCCCTAGGACCAGAGCTGACATTGTAGATCCCTTATAAGAAAGGAGGCCACGCCCATGAAGCTCTTGCTCAGGCAGGGGCGGTTCATCGATCCCGCCGGCGGCATTGGCGGCGTCATGGATATTTTGCTGGAGGATGGCCGCGTGGCCCTCATCGCCAGCACCATCCGTGAGCCGGATGCTCAGGTGCTGGACCTGGCGGGGCTTGTAGTCTGCGCCGGGCTTGTGGATATGCACGTCCATCTCCGGGACCCCGGCCTCACCCATAAGGAGACCATCGAGACAGGCAGGGCCGCCGCCGCTGCCGGCGGCGTCACGGCGGTTGCCTGTATGCCCAACACTAAGCCGGTGGCCGACAGCCCGGAGACTATCCGCTATATTCTGGAAAAGGCCGCGGGTCCTGGGACTAAGGTCTTTCCCATCGCCGCGCTGACCGTGGGCGAGGCAGGGGAGACCCTCACCGACTCCAAGGCTCTGCGCCAGGCGGGGGCGATGGCCCTCAGTGATGACGGCGTGCCTGTCCAGAGCGCCAACGTCATGCGTGACGGCTTGATCCTGGCCGCCCGCCACGGCATGGCCGTCCTGTCTCATTGCGAGGACGCCGACATGGTGAAAAACTACGCCGTCAACGAAGGCCCGGTGTCCCGGGCCCTGGGCATCCCCGGCCGGCCCGCCATTGCCGAGGAGCTGATGGTGAGCCGGGACGCCATGCTGGCCGAGGAGACCGGCGCGGCGGTCCACATTTGCCATGTGTCCACCGCCAAGAGTGTGGACATCATCCGCCGCTATAAGCGCCGGGGCGTGAAGATCACCTGCGAGACCTGCCCCCAGTATTTCTCGCTGACCGAGGACGAGGTCTTGGCCCAGGGTTCCCTGGCCCGGGTAAACCCGCCGCTGCGGACCAAGGCGGATGTGGAGGGGGTCATCCGGGGCTTGCAGGACGGCACCATCGACGCCATCGTCACTGACCACGCGCCCCACGCGCCCGAGGAAAAGGACCGGCCCCTCACGGAGGCTCCCAGCGGTATGGTGGGGCTGGAGACCTCTCTGGCTGTGACGCTGACCTATCTCTACCATGCGGGTAAGCTGTCCCTGCCGGATATTTTGCGCAAAATGACACTGAACCCCGCCGCCATTCTCCGGGCTCCGGTGGGGCGGCTGGCCATCGGCAGCGCCGCCGACGTCACTGTCTTTGACCCCAATGAGACCTGGACGGTGGACCCGGAGAAGTTCTATTCCAAATCCCGTAATACGCCCTTTGCCGGGCATACCCTCCAGGGTAAGGTCAAGTATACCATTGTAGACGGTCAGATCGTCTACCAGGGATAAAAAGGAGAAATTATATATGGCATTCGATACGTTGCAAGAGAAGATCCGCAAGCTGAAAAACCCCACTGTGGCCGGTTTGGACGCCCGGCTGGAGTACATTCCCCAAGCCCTGGTGAGATCCTGCTTTGACAAGTACGGCGAGAGCCTGGAGGGTGCGGCCCAGGCGGTGTACCGCTATAACTGCGACCTCATGGACGCCCTTCAGGGCGTGGTCCCCGCCGTCAAGCCCCAGGCGGCCTACTACGAGCTGCTGGGCTGGCCCGGCGTCAAGGCTCTGGCGGATACCATCCAGTACGCTCACGACAAGGGCTACTACGTCATTGCCGACATCAAACGCGGCGACATTGGCTCCACCGCCCAGGCCTACGCTGAGGGCTGGCTGGGCAAGAGCGCGGTAGGCGGCAAGGCCCTTTCTCCCTTCAACGCCGACTGCGTCACCATCAACGGCTACATGGGCTCCGACGCCATTTTGCCCTTCCTCAACATCGCCAAGGACGAGGGCAAGGACGTATTCTTGCTTGTGAAGACCTCCAACCCCTCCTCCGGGGAGCTCCAGGACCTGATTGCCGGTGACCGGCAGGTCTACACCGTCATGGCCGACCTATGTGCCCGACTGGGCAAAGGCTCAGAAGGCGAGAGAGGGTATCAGACCCTGGGAGCCGTGGTGGGGGCCACCTATCCCGCCGAGCTCAAAGAGCTGCGCCGCCGCATGGAGCACACCTTCTTCCTGGTCCCCGGCTACGGCGCTCAGGGCGGCACCGCCGAGGATGTGCGCCACGCCTTTGACCGCTATGGCTGGGGCGCGGTCATCAACTCCTCCCGGGGCATCCTTTGCGCATGGAAAAAGGTGGAGAATGGCGAGGAAAATTACCAGGAAGCCGCCAAGCAGGCTGCCATTGCCATGCGGGAAGACATCAAAAAGTACGTCACCATTGTATAAAAAGAGAGAAGGCGACGCCCATGCAAGAGAGCTGCAGACTGATCGACAAACACCAGGTCGGGCCCAATACCTGGTGGTTCCAGCTGGAGTGCGGCCGGATGATCGAAAAGACTTTCCGGGCGCCGGGCCAATTCGTCCACATCAAGTGCGGCCACTCCCGGCTGCTGCGGAGGCCCATCTCGGTGGCGGCCTGCCAGGACGACGTGCCTGAGGGCGGCCTGTCCATCGTCTTCGAGGTCCGGGGCCAGGGCACCGACTGGCTGGCTCGCCGGGAAATCGGGGACAAGCTGGACGTGCTGGGACTTCTGGGCAATGGATTTAGCATGGACCCCGGTGGACGGTATCTGCTGGCCGGTGGCGGGATCGGCGTGCCGCCGCTATACGGCTGTGCCCAGTATACTGGCGGCAAGGCCGTGGCGGTACTGGGTTTTCGTGCGGCGGAGCGGGCCATTTTGTTGCCCCAGTTCGCGGAGGTCTGTCAAGATGTTCGCCTTTACACCGATGATGGAAGCCTTGGCGTAAAAGGCTATGTAGCTGACGGCGTGCGGGCGGTGCTTGACAAGTACAAAGACTTTACAGCTGTTTTGGCCTGCGGGCCCAAGGTGATGCTCCGGGGCGTGGCAGCGGCGGCGGCGGAATATGGCCTGCCCTGCCAGGTGTCCATGGAAGAGCGCATGGCCTGCGGCGTAGGGGCGTGCCTGGGCTGCGCGGTCCAGATGGCGGGCGGCTCCATGAAGCACGTTTGTAAGGACGGCCCGGTATTCAACGCCCAGGAGGTGGACTGGAATGTCTAAGGTGGACCTCTCTGTGACCCTGGCGGGCGTCCGGCTGAAAAACCCCATCGTGCCCGTATCGGGCACCTTTGGCTTTGGCCAGGAGTACGGCCAGTATTTTGACGTGGAGCGGCTGGGCGGTATGTGTGTCAAGGGCTTGACCCTGCACCCCCGAAACGGTAATCCGCCGCCCCGGATTGCCGAGACCCCCATGGGGATGCTCAACTCCGTGGGTCTGCAAAACCCCGGTGTAGACGCCTTTTTGGAAACGGAGTGGCCGCGGCTCATGGAGTTGGACACGGTCATCATCGCCAATATCTCCGGCAACACCCCCGCTGAATACGGCCAGATGTGCGAAAAACTCTCCGCCGCGGGAGTTCCCATGATCGAGGTCAATGTCTCCTGCCCCAACGTGAAGGCGGGCGGGCTGGCCTACGGCACCCGGCCCGAGCTGGCCGCGGAGGTCACCCGGGAGGCCAAAGCCCATGCGGGCAAGACGCCGGTGATGGTAAAGCTCTCGCCCAACGTCACCGACGTCACCGAGATCGCCCGGGCCGTGGCCGATGCCGGAGCGGATGCCATTAGCCTCATCAACACCCTTCGTGGCATGCGCATCGACCTCAATACCCGCCGCCCCATCCTACATATGAATACCGGCGGGCTGTCCGGTCCGGCGGTGCTACCGGTGGCCCTGCGCATGGTGTGGGAGGTCCACAACGCCGTGGACCTGCCCATTTTGGGCATGGGCGGGGTCTATGACGCCGCCACGGCGGTGGAGATGCTGCTGGCGGGAGCCACGGCGGTGGGCATGGGCAGCGCCATCTTCGCCGATCCCATGGCCCCCATCAAGACCATCGAGGGCCTGGACGCCTGGTGCCAGGCCCACGGCGTTACCGCCGCACGGGACCTGACCGGCGGCGTGTTACCCTGGTAAGACTGAGAGGAAGAGAAGCGATGACACGTATTTATCTCATTCGCCACGCTGAGGCTGAGGGCAACCTTTACCGCCGCAGCCAGGGGCAGTACGACTCCCTGGTGACCGACCGTGGTCTGGAGCAGATCGCGGCTCTGCGGGAGCGGTTTCGGGACGTCCCTGTGGACGCTGTCTATTCCAGCGACCTCTACCGCACCATGAAGACCGCCTCCGCCATCTATGAGACCCATGGCCTGACCCTGCACACCGATCCCGGCCTGCGGGAGGTGGACCTGGGCTGCTGGGAGAATCTGCCCTGGGGGGAGATCGCCCACCGGGACCCGGAGCAGCTGGACTATTTCAACGCCAACGACCCCCGCTGGGGCGTGGCGGGCAGCGAGACCTTTCCCATTCTGCGAGAGCGTTTGGTGTCCACGCTGACTAAGCTGGCCCAGCGCCACGACGGCCAGACCATCGCCGTGGCCACCCACGGCATGGCCCTTCGGAACCTGATGACGGCGCTGATGGGAAGGCCCGTGGAGGAGGGGGCCCAGACGCCCCACTGCGACAACACCGGCGTCAGTTTGGTGGAGTACGACGCCGGCGCGTGGACCATCCGTTTCCAAAATGACAACAGTCACCTCTCCGGCGACCTCTCCACCTTTGCTAAGCAGAAGTGGTGGCGGCCCGACGCGGGCTTTTCCGCCGATTCCAACTTCCGCTACCGGACGCTGGACCCGGTAGGAGAAGGGGATTTCTACTACCGTTGCCGCCGGGACGCCTGGGTCACCATCCACGGCTCCCTGGACAAGTTTGACGGCGAGGGCTTCTTATGCGACGCCCAGGCCCAGGCCCGGCAGAGCCCGGAGGCGTTGTGGCTGGCTCTTTTGGGCGACGAGCCTGCGGGGCTTGTCCAACTGGACATCCCCACCGCCAAGGCCCAGGGCTATGGGCCGGTGCCCTTCCTCTACCTGCTGCCGGAATATCGGGGCCAGGGCCTAGGGGTGCAGCTCATCGGCCAGGCTGTCAGCGTGTTTCGGGACCTGGGCTGCGACCGGCTGCGCCTACGGTGCGCGCCGGACAACGCACCCGCCCAGAAATTCTATGCCCGGTACGGTTTTCACAAGATCGGGGAAGCGCCGGGCAGCCGGGTCCCCTTGGACTATTTGGAGAAATACATTGGATTTGAGAGCTGAGGATTTCCTGCCTGTTTCCAAGGCAGATATGGACCGCCGGGGCTGGGAGAGCTACGATTTCCTGGTCATTACCGGCGATGCCTATGTGGACCACCCCTCCTTTGGCACGGCCATCATCGCCCGGCTGCTGGAGAGCGAGGGGTATCGGGTGTGCGTCTGCGCCCAGCCCGACTGGCACAGCCCCGCTTCGCTGAAGGAATATGGCCGGCCCCAGCTTGGGGTGCTGCTGTCGGCGGGGAATATCGACTCCATGGTGGCCCACTATACCGTGGCCAAGCGCCGCCGCGGCCAGGATGCCTATTCCCCGGGAAATGTGATGGGCCTGCGGCCTGACCGGGCGGTGATCGTCTACGCCAACCTGGCCCGCCAGGCCTTTGGAAGCGTCCCTGTGGTCATCGGCGGACTGGAGGCTTCCTTGCGCCGCTTTGCCCACTATGACTACTGGGACGATAAAGTCCGGCGCAGCGTTTTGGTGGATAGCGGCGCGGACCTTTTGACCTACGGTATGGGCGAGCGCGCCACCCTGGACATTGCGGCCCGGTTGCGCGCGGGCACACCGGTAGACCGGATCCGGGATGTGAAAGGGACGGCGTTTTTGACTCAGGACCCGGGGGAGTGTGTCTATCCCAAGGTGTCCTGCGCCTCCTTTGAGGAGGTCTGCGCCGACAAGTGGGCCTACGCCAAGGCCAACATGGTGCAGTATCAGGAGCATGACCCCATTGTGGGCCGTGCCATTTTGCAGGCCCATGGAGACCGCTTTTTGGTGGTCAACCCGCCCTCCATGCCCTTGACCACGGCGGAGCTGGACCGGGTGGCCGAGCTGCCCTACGTCCGGGAGCCCCATCCCATGTACGACGCCATGGGCGGCGTGCCCGCCATTGAGGAGGTCCGCTTTTCCATCTGCCATAACCGCGGTTGCTTTGGCGCGTGTAACTTTTGCTCTCTGGCCTTCCACCAGGGGCGGATGGTCACATCCCGGAGCCATGAGAGCGTGTTGCGAGAGGCAAAACAGCTCATCCAGCACCCGGGCTTTAAGGGCTACATCCACGACGTGGGCGGCCCCACCGCCAACTTCCGCCGCTCGGCCTGCAAAAAGCAGCTCAAGAGCGGCCTTTGCAAGGGCCGGGCCTGCCTGGCCCCGGAGCCCTGCCCCAACCTGGACGCCGACCACAGCGATTATCTGAAGCTCCTTCGGGAACTGCGGGCCCTGCCGGGGGTGAAGAAGGTCTTTATCCGCTCGGGCATCCGCTTTGATTATCTTTTGCAGGATCAGTCCGGCGCGTTTATGCGCGAATTGGTAGAACACCATGTGTCTGGGCAATTGAAAGTGGCCCCAGAGCACTGCGTGGACAGCGTGCTGGACTACATGGGCAAGCCCCATATCGCCGTCTATGAGAAATTTCGGCAGAAATATGATTCTCTGAACAAAAAGTATGGAAAAGAGCAGTATTTGGTACCCTATTTGATGTCCTCCCACCCCGGCTGTACGCTGGAAGACGCCGTCAAGCTAGCCTGCTGGCTCAACCGCTCAGGCCGCCAGCCGGAGCAGGTCCAGGATTTTTATCCCACGCCGGGGACCCTTTCTACCTGTATGTACCACACCGGCCTGGACCCCCGGACCATGGAGCCGGTCTTCGTGCCCAAGTCCTCTCATGAGAAGGCCATGCAGCGGGCCCTGATGCAGTGGAAGCGGCCGGAAAAGCGACCTCTGGTGCTGGAGGCGCTGAAGCAGACCCATCGGGAGGACCTGATCGGCTACGGCAAGGAGTGCCTTCTGCGGCCGGACAAGCCCCGCTCTCAGCGCCCGCCGGAGAAGGGCAGAGGACCCAAGGAGCGGGGCGGAGCCGCTAAGACTCCCTTCAAGCCCAAGGCGAAGACCGCGCAGCCGCCCAAGCGCAAGGCGGGCTGGGCCAAGCCAAAGGCCAAGCCCGGCGGCGTCAAACGCAAGGGAAGATAATCTACAATTAAATGAAAAACCGCGAAAAAACTCTGGCGAGGCCCTTGCTTTCTGGGATAAAATAGGTTATAATTACCATTTCAAGAGAGCGGGCCTGTTGGAGAGAGAAGGACCGCGAAAGGAGACGCCATGAAGACAGCCATCGTGACCGACAGCAACAGCGGCATTTTTCCCGAAAAGGGAAAGGAACTGGGCATTTTCGTGCTGCCCATGCCGGTGATCCTGGACGGCAAGACCTATTTTGAAGGGGTGGACCTGACCCATCAGGAGTTTTACCAGCGTCTGGCCGCCGGGGCCGACGCCACCACCTCCCAGCCCGCGCCCGCGGATGTGGAGGCCATGTGGGACAGCGTTCTGGCCCAGGGGTTTGACCAGATCGTCCATATTCCCATGTCCAGCGGACTCAGCGCCTCCTGCGCCACGGCCCAGGGCCTAGCGGCGGACTACGACGGCAAGGTCCAGGTGGTGGATGACCACCGCATCTCGGTCAGCGAGTATGACGCTGTCATGGATGCCATCGCCATGGCGAAGGAGGGGATGGACGCCGCCGCTATCCGCGCGGAGCTGGAAGCCGGCGGTATGGACTCGGTGATCTACCTGGGGGTGGACACCCTGAAGTACTTCAAGAAAAACGGCCGCTGCACCGCCACCACGGCGGCGCTGGGCGCGGTGCTGAACATCAAGCCGCTTTTGAAATGCGACGGAGAGCGCTTTGACGCTATCGCCAAGGTCCGGGGCGTTGCCAACTGCCGCAAGCAGGCGGCGGAGCTGGCGGCCCAGGCGGCGGCGGAGATGCTGGAAAAGGGCTGGAGCGTCAGCGTAGGCGTGGCCGGCAGCTTTCAAGACCCGGAGGCGGAGGCCAGCTGGGTGGAGCAGGTCCAAGCCGCGTTGCCCGCGGGTGTTGGAATGCACTTTGAGCCGCTGTCCTTCTCCGTCATCTGCCACACTGGGCCCGACGCCTTTGGCATGGGTATCAGCCGTCGGTTGCGGCCATAAAAAACAGCGAGACAGCGAAACCGCCTCTGGATGTATCCAGAGGCGGTTTTTTGCGCTCAAGTGAGGCACCAGACCCACCGCAGTCGTAGCCGTGTGCCCAGGGGCTGGGACTTGGCGGCGTCGTGGGCCTGACGGACAAGGCCCTCCATGGTCTGCCGTTCGGCCTGGGTCAGGGTGTGCTGGCTAAAGGCGGCTTTTTGAGCCAGGGCGAGGGCTTCTTCGGGGATGGCCCGGCCCAGTCGGCGTTCCAGCGCCTCCAGATAGCGGTAGAGCCAGATGACCGCCGCGTTGGCGTCAGCCTGGCCGCACCGCTGCCTCCAGCGGCGAAGGCGCAGACGCCGTCGGAGCCAGAGGGCAAGCGGCAAAGTCGCCATGGTCAAAATGAGACCAAAGCACCACCACACAGCGGCAGGCATAGCGGCGGAGCCTGCCTGGGCCGGGGCGGGGCCCTGGCCGGGAGCGGGGGTGACGCTGGGTGAGACCGAGGGGGATGGCGAGGCTGAGGCGGGAGCCTGACTGGTCGAGGGGGCGGCGCTGGGAGAGGCCGAGGGCGCTTGGGAGGGGACGGCCTGCTCCGGCCCCGGCCCAAAGGCCCCGGCGGGGGTCACGTCCGCCGGCTGCCAGCCAAAGCCGTCGACATAGACCTCTACCCAGGCATGGGCGTTTTGGTCGGGGATGTTGACGCTCTGACCGCCTCCCGGCAGGTCGGCAGCGTAGCCGCCGACAAACCGGGCGGGCACGCCCAGCTCCCGCAGGATCAGCGTAGCGGCGGTGGCGTAGTGGGCACAGTAGCCCTGGCGGCTTTCCGTGAGGAAGTAGGACACGAAGTCCTGGCCCAGGGGCTGGGCCGGGGTGGAGAGGTCATAGTGGGTAAAGGAGGCCAGATAGTCGGCCACGGCCTGGGCCAGAGCCATGCGCTGGCCCCGTTGGTCGGAATAGGAGGCCTGGGTCTCACCGTTGGCAGACCAGGCGGCGTCGCGAATGATCGCTACGGCCTCGTCGCTCAGAAGATCATAGGGCACGTTCAGATAGTTCTGGTAGACAAAGCCCCGGTATGACCGCTCGCCGTAATAGGCGCCGCCGTCCCAGCCTACCTGAGCGACCGCGGGGACCTCCTCCGGGGCCAAGAAGTCAAAATCGTACTGGGAATGTTGAGTCCGGCGGGCGATGTAGGAATCTGCTTGGAAGACGGCGCCGGTATACATGGAGGCAGGGAAGTAAGGAGTATAGTAATATGCCCCGGCAATGTTGGCCTCTGTGATGTGCATGGTCCAGCTCGGTCCGGCCTCGCCGGAATCCAGCACGGCATGGGCGGGGTAGGACCAGGGGCCGCTGTCCGTTTCCGCAATCGGCAGAGCGGCCAGGGCTTCTTCGCTAAGGGGCTGCCAGCCGTAGCGGGTGTACTCCGCCGCCGACCATCCCCGCAGCAACACATGGCCGGAGAATTCAGAACGCACCGTCAGCACCGTATGGCCGTCAAAACTGGGCGAGCCGAAGCGGCGGAAGGTATAGACCCCTGGCTGGTCGCTGCTGTTACCACCGCTGAAGGTCCAGCTCTGAGCCGCTGTCTTGGCACGGATGCGTAAGTTCTCCACCCAGGCGGGCCGCTGGTAGCTGCTTTGCGGGAAGATGAGCGCGATCAGGGCCATGGCTGCCGCCACGGCTGTCGCCGCCGTCACCACTCTCCGACCGCCCAGCCAGACGCCGCGCTGGTAGCCCTTCCGGCACAGTAGGGACAGCGCCAAATAGAGCAGCACCGCTCCCAAAGTCAGGGCGGAGGGGGAGCGGAGGATAAACAGGCTCAGACCCGGCAAAACGCCAACGGCCAAAGCCGCGGGCCAGGCCGCCCGCCCCTGCAGCTGCCACGCCCCCAGCCACAGCCCTAGCAGCGGTATCATCGTGCACACAAAGCGGCTGGCATGAGCGCACAAGGCCCGCTCAGACAGCGTCGAGGGCAATTCATAGTAGAGGATCTGGGGGAGCTCCTGGTGAAAGGCCAGGGAGATCTTGTGAAATATCACCTGGGCGCCTAAAAACACGCTGTCCCATCGCCACCAGACCGCCAGCGCCACCACCGCGCACACCGCCAAAGACAGCAGTAGCCGCAGTCGGCCATTGGTCAGGGTGTGTAGTAGCCCGACCAGCGCCGCCGACAGACAGACCACCCCAAAAACAACATCCGAGAAGGCCAGGTCAAAGGGGGTAGTGAGAGAATATACCCCGCCAAACAGGCCAAAAAACAGCAAAAGCGTATTGCCGCCCAGGGCAAAAGCGGTCGTTTTGAGCTTGGTTTTCATGACGTGGACACCTCCTTTTGATCAGAAGGCGTCAAGTGAATACGCTTTACGGGAGCGGATACGCCGGGCAGGGACAGGGGCCCGCCGGGCAGGCTTTGGCCCGTCAGGGGCGCGCTCTGGGCAGAGATAGTCTGATAGCAAACGTCCCAGGCCTTTGGACAGTCTACGCTGTGGCAGCGCAGGACCTGAGTCTCCGGGTCGGCATAGCAGAGTGTAAAGCTGATTTCCTTGTCGAGTAAATGCCGTGCCAGGGTCTCCAGTTGCTCCAAAACGTCGTCCAGCTCCTCCGGCTGGCCCCAGTGGTCGTAGGTAACGGCCAGGTGCTCTCGCACCGGCTCCAGAGTCTCCCGCAAGATCGGCTCGCCGGAGGGCTGCTTGGCGGTGAGCTTCCAGTGGATGGCGTTCACCGCGTCGCCGGGCTGGTAGGGCCGCAGTTCATACTCCTCGCCGGGGCCGCCCCCGGGTTTGACGCGAAGAGCCGCGCCAGCCTGGGCGGTTTGGTCTACGTTATGGGGCAAGGCTCCCTCCTGAGGAAGCGACAATATCATCAGGGCTTCCGGAGCGCGCAGGGACAGAGCCAGAACTCCCAGCCAGCCGAGGACTCGGCAGCGGGTCACAGAGACCTTGTACCAGCCGCAGTGGGCCAGCTTTACCTCTAGCGGCAAGGGTTGACCGGGGCAGACCTCCAGCTCTCGCGTGACGGCCAGCTGCGGGTAGAGCAGCGGCTCGATACGCACTTGAAGCCGGGCGCATTCCCCTGGGGTCATAGCGGGGGTCCTCAGGGTGAAAAGTATCTGGGCCGCCTGCCCCCGGACCGCCGTGGCGGCAGAGCAAGAGGCGCCGACGGCATACCGCCGGCGCTGGAGCAGAGAGAACAGGAGCGATAGCAGCGGCAAGACCAAAAACAGCGCCAGGGCAAAAAAGGACACATAGCCCGGATAGAAGAGGTAAAAGGCCACTGCCAGCAGCAAGATAAGGCCGTAGGACAGCATAGAGGAGATCATGGCCTGTCCACAGCGGGGGCCGGGGTCTGCCGGCAGACGGCTTGGGCGATGATCTCGGCCTTGGCCCCGCCGGCCTGGGCCTCCGGCGTCAGCAACAGGCGGTGGGCCACCGTGACGGGGAAAACGTCGGCTACGTCCTGGGGTAGCACGTAGTCCCGCCCGGCCAGCAGCGCGCCCGACCGGGCCATCGCGGCCACGGCCAGGGTAGCTCGGGGACTAGCTCCCCGGGCCAGGAGTTTATGACCTCGGGTGGCCTCGATCAGGGAGAGGATATAGCCCAGCACCGCGTCGGAGAGATAGACCTGCCCGGCCTGGGTCCGCAAGGCCACCAGCTGCTCCGGCGTCAGGACAGGGGAGAGGGCGTCCACCGGGTTCTGGCCCTGGCGGTCCCGGACCATCTGGGCCTCGGCGGCCCGGCCGGGATAGCCCATGGACAGCTTGACCATGAAGCGGTCCAGCTGGGAGTCGGGCAGGGGTTGGGTGCCCGCCGCACCGGCGGGATTCTGGGTGGCCATGACGAAAAAGGGCTGGGGCACGGCGTGGCTGACGCCGTCCACCGTGACCTGGCCCTCCTCCATGGCCTCCAGCAGGGCCGACTGGGTCCGGGAGGTGGCCCGGTTGAGCTCGTCGGCCAGGAAGAGGTTGCAAAGCACCGCCCCGGGCTGGTACTCCATCTGGCCCGTGGCTTTGTTATAAAGGGAATAGCCCACCACGTCCGAGGGCATCACATCGGGGGTAAACTGGACCCGACCCCACCGAAGTCCCAGCGTCTTGGAAAAGGCCAGGGCCAGCGTGGTCTTGCCCACGCCGGGCATATCCTCCAAAAGCACGTGGCCTCCGGCCAGGATCACCTGCAAGACTCGCCGCAGGATCTCCGGTTTGCCCACCACCGCCTTGCCCACCTGGGCTAAGATCTCGTCATATACCGCCATCCAAGGGGTCCTCCTTTGTTTAGAAAATCAGACTGCCGATCTGGTAGACCAGCAAACTCACAACATAGGCGCTGCCCAGCTGCCACGCCGCGGAAAAAAGCGTCCAGCGAAGGCTGTTCATCTCCCGGTACATGGTGGACATAGCCGCCACGCAGGGAATATAGAGCAGCACGAAGACCAGAAAAGCGTAGGCGGCCACGGGGCTGGCGAAGGTGCCGGCCAGGGCCGCTGCCACCGCCGCGCCGGAGGCGCCGATGGAGAAGCCGTAGAGCAGGCTCAGGGTGGACACCACCGCCTCCTTGGCCACAAGGCCCGTCAGCAATGCCACCGCCGCCTGCCACACGCCAAAGCCAAGGGGCGTCAGCGCCGGGGCGATCAGCGCGCCAAAGCGGCCCAGGTAGCTCTGGTCCGCGCTTTCCACCATCACAAGGCCCGGCCCAAAGGACTGAAGGAACCAAAGCACGATGCTCATGCACAAAATGAGCGTGCCCGCCTTGACCAAAAAGCCCTTGACCTTTTCCCACACATGGCTGGCGCAGTTGCGCAGGGTGGGCAGGCGGTAGGGGGGCAGCTCCAGAAGAAAGGCGGCGGGCTCGCCCCGGAAGACTACCTTCTTGAAGAAGATCCCCGACAAAATGGCGCACAAAAGGCCTAAAAGGTAGAGGGAAAAGACCACCAGCCCCGCGTATTGGGGGAAGAAGGCCGCCGACAGAAGGCCGTACACCGGAAGCCGCGCCGAGCAGGACATAAAGGGCACCAGCAGCATGGTCATCCGCCGGTCCTTGTCCTGCTCCATGGTCCGTGCGCCCATAATGGCAGGCACCGTGCAGCCAAAGCCCATGAGCATGGGGATAAAGGCCTTGCCGCTGAGACCGAAGCGCCGCAGGAGCCGGTCCATGATAAAGGCGGCCCGTGCCATATAGCCGGAGTCTTCCAAAATGGACAGGCAGAGAAACAACAGGGCGATCTGGGGCAGGAAAACAAGCACGCCGCCCACGCCGCTGATGATGCCGTCCACCACCAGGCTGATCAGCCAGGGCGCCACGTGGGCGCTCTCCATCAAGCCCTGGACCCAGGGCGAAAACACCTGGCCAATGAGGGACTCCACGCCGTCGGAGAGGAAGGAGCCCGCCGGCCCAAAGGTGAGGGCAAAGATAAAGAGCATGGCAAGCAGGAAAATAGGGACGGCAAAGAGTTTGTGGGTCACAATGGCGTCAATCTTATCCGAGGTGGTCATGGCGTCGGACCGCTGGCCTTTTTTCACAGATACCGTGACCACTCGGCTGATGAACTGGTAACGGCTGTCCGCCACCAGGGTCTCCCGGTCGCCCAGAGCGTAGGCGCTCTCATACTCCTTGACGATGTGTTCCAGCTTCCAGCGGGTCTCCTCGTCCAGCTCTAAGGCGGACTCTACCTTTTCGTCGCCCTCCAGCAGTTTGATGGCCGTCCAGTGGGCGGGCAGGCCCGCAGCGTAGGCCCGGTCGTGGATCAGCTCGCCTACCCGGTGGTGGACCTGGTGGGTAAAGTCGTCATAGAGGTCGTCGGGCTCCAGGGTGAAGCCGGAGTGGACGGCCTTGTGGGCGATCTTCAAAAGCTCGTCCACATTCTTGCCCGAGCGGGCCGTGATAGGCACCACAGGCACGCCCAAAGCCTGGGAGAGACGTTTAAGGTCGATCTTATCCCCGTGCTTTTCCACCTCGTCCATAAAGTTGAGGGCTACCACCATGGGCTTTTCCAGCTCTAATAATTGGACGGTCAAATAGAGATTTCGTTCCAAATTGGTGGCGTCCACGATATTGATGATGGCGTCTGGGGACTCGTCTACGATGAAATTCCTCGCCACGATCTCCTCCATGGAGTAAGTGGACAGAGAGTAAATCCCCGGCAGATCCACGATGGTCATGGTCCGGCCCTCCACCGTGGCGAGGCCCTCTTTTTTCTCCACGGTGACGCCGGGCCAGTTGCCTACATACTGGTTGGCTCCGGTCAGGGCGTTGAAAAGAGTAGTTTTACCGCAGTTTGGATTGCCCACCAGGGCCAACTTCATCTCCCGGACTTCGTGGGCCTCTGGGTCGGTCCCGGCGCGGTGAGCGGTGTGCTCATGCTTGTGGGCCAGGGCCATGCGGCGCAGGGTCTCCTCGTCGGGAACGTGCTGGGTCATGCCCTGTTTGCGGACCTTGGGGTGCTGAGGGACCTGACCCGGGTCGCAAAGGGTGATGTACTTGGCGTCCTCCTTGCGCAAAGACAGCTCATAGCCCCGTAGCGTCAGCTCCAAGGGATCGCCAAAGGGAGCCACCTTGCGCAAGGTGACTTTTACGCCGGGAGTCAAGCCCATGTCCACCAATCGACGCTTTACCGGCCCCTTGTCGCTGCCCACGGTGCGGATGATGCCGCTCTGGCCCGGACTGAGCTTGTCCAGAGTCAGCTCCTCCTGAACGCTTTGCGTTGCCATTGCCATTCCTCCTTGGAAAATCGCATACACAAATATTATACAATGCCAGGCTCCACGATTCAAGAGGCAAGGCCATGCACCCAAGGGAAAATTCGTCATAGACTGGATTGACGGGCGTAGTGCGCCCGCTGAACCAGTGGAGGTGATACCCATGGAAGGAATACGTACATTATCAGACCTGCGTCCCGGCGAGGGCGCGGTGGTCTGTGGCCTGACCGGCGCGGGAGACACGCGTAGGCGGCTTCAGGATATTGGGCTCATCCGGGGTACGGCGGTGGTCTGCCTGGGCGCCAGCCCATTAGGCGACCCCACTGCCTACCGCATCCGGGGCGCTACCATGGCCCTGCGGCGCAAGGACGCGGCAGGGGTGGAGGTGGAGGGCTGATGGCCGACCGGGTCATTGCCCTGGCGGGCAATCCCAATGTGGGCAAATCCACCATCTTTAACGCCCTGACCGGCCTTCGCCAGCATACGGGCAACTGGCCGGGCAAGACCGTGGCCAACGCCCGGGGCAGCTTTACCCATCGGGGGCAGGACTACGCGTTGGTGGACGTGCCGGGCTGCTACTCTCTGCTGGCCCATTCTGCCGAGGAGGAGGTGGCCCGGGACTTCCTCTGCTTTGGCGGTCATGACGCGGTGCTGGTGGTGTGCGACGCCACCTGCCTGGAGCGCAATCTCAACCTTACCTTACAGATCCTGGAGGCCACAGACCGGGTGGTGGTGGCTGTCAACCTGATGGATGAGGCCCGGCGCAAGGGGCTGGAGGTGGACCTGCCGCTTCTGTCGGAGCGGCTGGGCGTCCCGGTCATCGGTACGGCGGCCCGGGGTGGGGAGGGCCTGCCGGAGCTGCTGGACGCCCTGGCAGAGACCTGCGGCCAGCAGAGGGTCCAGGCTCCGGCGGTGGACTATCCCGACTACATAGAAGAGGCCGTGGCCCGGCTGGAGCCCTGTCTGGATGAGCTGTGTAAAGCGAGCGGCCTTGCTACGAGATGGGTGGCCCTGCGGCTGCTGGAAGGAGAGGGGACCATCCTCCGGGGCGTCAACGCCCATCTGGGTCTGGACCTGGCCCGCCAGCCAAAGGTGGAGGCGGCGCTGGACAAGATCTTCCGGGCCTGGGCAGTCCGGGGCATCGGGCGGGAGGCCGCCAGTCAGGCCATCGCCGCGGCGGTAGTGGCCCAGGGCGAGACCCTGTGCCAGGACGTGGTCCGCCGGGATGAGAGCCGGGCGGATCGGCTGGACCGCCGGCTGGACCGGCTCTTTACCAGCCGCTGGACCGGCTTTCCCATTATGCTCTTGCTGCTGCTGGGGGTCTTTTGGCTCACCATCGTAGGCGCCAACTACCCCTCCGCGGCGCTGTCGTCCTGGCTGTTTGGCCTGGAGGATATATTGGCAAATACCTTTATAGCCATTGGGATACCAGGCGTTGTCATAGATATGGTGATACACGGCGGCTACAAGGTCATGGCCTGGGTGGTGGCGGTGATGCTGCCGCCCATGGCCATCTTCTTCCCGCTGTTTACCCTGCTGGAGGACTTCGGCTATCTGCCCCGGGTGGCCTTTAATCTGGACCGTTGCTTCCAGGCCTGCAAGGCCTGCGGCAAGCAGGCGCTGACTATGTGCATGGGCATCGGCTGCAACGCCGCCGGGGTGACGGGCTGCCGGATCATTGACTCGCCTAGGGAGCGGCTCATCGCCATTTTGACCAATACCTTTATGCCCTGCAATGGCCGCTATCCCACCATGATCTCCATCATCGCCCTCTTCCTGGCCGTGGGCAGCGGCGCCAGCACCCTGGTGGGGGCGTTCATCTTAGTGGGCGTCATCGTGCTGGGGGTGGGCATGACGCTGCTGGTGTCCCGGCTCTTGTCGGCAACGGTCCTCAAAGGCGTGCCCTCGTCCTTCACCCTGGAGCTGCCGCCCTACCGCAGGCCCCAGGTGGGCAAGGTCATCGTCCGCAGCGTGGTGGACCGCACGCTGAAGGTGCTGGGCCGGGCGGTGGCGGCGGCGGCCCCGGCGGGAGTGCTCATCTGGTTGTGCGCCAACGTCACTGTAGGAGGCGCCACCATCCTGACCCACATTACGGGCCTTTTGGACCCGCTGGGCCGGGCCCTTGGGATGGACGGCGTGATCCTGACCGCTTTTATTCTGGGCCTGCCCGCCAACGAGATCGTGGTGCCCATCATGGCCATGGCCTATCTGGCCCAGGGCAGTCTGATGGAGTTGGAGGGAGGCGCGCTGCTGGCGGTCTTTACCGCCAACGGCTGGAGCTGGACCACGGCGGTGAGCGTGGTACTCTTCTCCCTGTTGCACTGGCCCTGCGCCACCACCTGCCTTACCATCAAAAAAGAGACGGGCTCCTGGCGTTGGACGGCCCTTGCCGTAGCCATCCCCACCGCGTGCGGCGTGGCCGTCTGCGGCGGCTTCCACCTGCTCTGTCTGGCGCTGGGCTGGGCATAAAAAATCGGGCGGCCCCGCGGGGCCGCCCGATCAAAATGGGTCACTGGACGGTATGGGACTTGATATAATCGGCCATGACCTGGTATTGCTTGGCAGTGATGTGGACGCCGTCGGTGGATTTTTCCGAGGGAAGATAGCCCTCGCTGTCGGCAAAGCAGGCATAAAGGTCCAGGTAGTAGCACGCCTTGTCCTGGGCCACCTCCAGGAGAGCGGCGTTGAGGCGGGTGACGTTTTCCTTGTTGAAGGGCCCGGAGCTGGACTTATTGCGGGTGGTGGGCGTGATGTTCATAAGGTAGATGGGGATGTCCTCGCCCTGGATGGTTCGCACAGCGTCGATGATCTTACCCATGTTTTCTTTGTAGGAACTGGAGGAGGTGCTGATCTCGTTGACTCCCAGCATGATATAGACCTTGCTGAACTGTTTTTGGCCCAGGCCGGTCTCCAGGGTGCCGGTGCCGCCATCTGGCAGATCAAACTTCTTGTAGCTCAGCGTACCCGCGGCGGAGAGGCCGGTGGAGGTGAAGTAGTGGATGTTGGACTTGACCTTGGAAAAGCCCTCAAAGCCCTCCATCAGGGAGTGGCCGATGACGCAGCTGTCGTCAAACCACGTGTCATCCATGGCCTCGCTTTCGGGCACAGGGCTTGCGTAGTCATAGTCAGCTGGGCCGTGGGCGGCGTCCGGGGATTGGCACGCGCCTAAGATCAGAGACAGGGCCGTGACCGACGCGGTCAGGATGCTGGCAAAGGCCTTTGCCATATCAAAGCACCTCCATCATAAAATGTTCGGGGCGGGGCCCCGGGGTGGTTACGAGAGCAAGTAAGCCTGTAAGCCGGGTTCTGTCCTTTAAGACAGCCATCTATCTAGGCGCGCTGTTGCCAACGCGCTCAAGCCGCCTCCTCGGGACGGCCGGGCCGGCCATATGTCCCTCCACGGCGTTGCTCCGGATAGAGTTTACAGCGGTGGGCTGTCTCCAGTCCATCGGGCGGGCTCTTACCTCCGCCTTTCCACCCTTACTGGCGGGTGTGGGCCCAGGGCCCACCCTTCGCCAGCGGTATATCTCTGTTGCACTTTTCCTGGGGTCACCCCCGGCGGGCGTTACCCGTTATCCTTGCCCTGTGGAGCCCGGACTTTCCTCATAAGCGTCCCTTTGGAGACGCCCACGCGGCTGTCCAGCTTACTTGCTGGCTCTATTTTAGCCCAACAGAGTTCTCTTGTCAAATAGGAACCTTTGGGGTATAATACCTTTATGTATGCTTTTGGAAGTGAGGGAGACAGATGGAAACGCTTCTGCAGGGATATTTTCAGGCATTTCAGGGAAAAACGGTGGCGGTTTTGGGGGCCGGCGTCAGCAATAAGCCCCTGATCGCCCTTTTGCTGGCGGCAGGCGCGGATCTGACCATCCGGGACAAGAGTACCCGGGAGGGTTTTGACGCCGCTGTGGTGGAGCAGTGGGAACACCAGGGGGCCAAACTGCGGCTGGGAGAGGACTATCTGGAGGACCTGACCGAGGATGTGATCTTCCGCTCGCCGGGCATCATGCCCCATACGCCCCAGCTGGCCGCCGCGGTGGCCCGGGGCAGTGTGCTGTGTTCGGAAATGGAGGCATTTTTCCAGCTGTGCCCCTGTCCCATCATGGCGGTGACGGGCAGCGACGGCAAGACCACCACCACCAGCATCATTGCCGGACTTTTAAAAGCCGCGGGCTATACCGTCTGGGTGGGCGGCAACATCGGCACGCCCCTTCTGGACAAGGTGGACGAAATGCGCCAGAACCACCGGGTGGTGCTGGAGCTCAGCTCCTTCCAGCTTATGACCATGACCCAGAGCCCCCACATTGCTGTAGTCACCAATGTGGCGCCCAACCATCTGGACAAGCACACCGATATGGACGAATACGTCACCGCAAAGGGCAACATCCTGGCCTACCAGAAGTCCTATGACCGGGCTATTTTGAACTATGATAACCCCACCGCCGCCGCCTTTGCCGAGACTGCTCCCGGCAAGGTCATCTGGTTTAGCCGCCAGGGCGCGCCTGAGGGCGAGGCCGTCTTTTGCAAGGATGGCGCTATCTGGGTCCGGGACCAGCGGGGAGAGCGCTCTGTGCTGGAGCGGGGGGACATCCTGCTGCCTGGCGAGCACAATGTTGAAAACTACATGGCGGCCATCGCCGCGGTAAAGGAGCTGGTGCCGGCGCAGACCATCCGGGACTTTGCCCGGAACTTCGGCGGCGTGGAGCACCGCATTGAGCTTTGCGGCGACTTCCGGGGCGTACGCTGGTATAACGACTCCATCGCCTCCAGTCCCTCCCGGACCATTGCCGGACTGCGGGCCTTTGCCGAAAAGCTCATCCTGATTGCCGGAGGCTACGATAAGCATATCCCCTATGACGTTCTGGGCCCTGAGGTGGTGGCGCACGTCAAGCGGCTGATCCTCACCGGGGACACCGCCGGGAAGATCCGCAGCGCGGTGGAGGCCGCTCCCGGCTATGACCCGGCCAAGCTGCCCATCGTGGAGGTCCCGGACCTGGCCGCCGCGGTGGCCGAGGCCGCCAGGACCGCGGAGGAGGGGGACGTGGTGCTTATGAGCCCCGCCAGCGCCTCCTTTGACCACTTTAAGAATTTTATGGAGCGGGGCAATGTGTTCAAGGCACTGGTGGCCCAGCTCAAGGAGAGGGAGTGAAAGGGCGTGGACGTTTGGAACGCGCTGGATCAACTGGCGTCGGAACGGGGACCGTCGGGCTTTGAGCAGCCGGTGGCCCAGGCGGCCCGGGCGCTTTTAGCCCCGCTGGTGGACGAGACCTGGTTGGACCCCATGGGCAATGTGCTGGGGGTGCGCCGCTGTGGCAAAGCGAACGCCAAGCGGCTCCTTTTTGACGCCCATTTGGACGAGATCGGCCTCATGGTCACCGGCCATGAGGAGGGCTTCTTGCGCTTTACCGCCATCGGTGGGGTAGACCCCCGGATGCTCCCTGACCGGGAGGTGACGGTGCTGACCGACCCGCCCCTCTTCGGCGTAGTGACCTGTCTGCCGCCCCATGTGCAAAATGCTGGGGACTCGGACAAGGCCATCGAGGTGGACAAGCTCTATATCGACGTGGGCCTGACCCAGGCCCAGGTGGAGGAGCGGATCCCGGTGGGCACGCCCATCACCTACCGCTGTGGCTGCTTTCCTCTGGGCCAGGACCGGGTCTGCGGCAAGAGCCTGGACGATCGCTCCTGCTTTGCGGCCCTCTTGCTCTGCGCCCAGGCGCTGCGAGACGCGGCGCTGGATGTGGACGTCTATTTCATGGGCTCCACCCGGGAAGAGGTCTCCGGCGCGGGAGCCATGTGCGGAACCTTTGCCGTAGCGCCCGACTTCTGTGTGGCGGTGGACGTGACCCACGCCGAAACGCCCGATGTGAAGGACCCCAAGGACCGGGTGTGCGCCATGGACGGCGGGCCGGCCATCGGCGTGGGACCCAATATGACCACCTGGATGACCCGCCGCATGAGAGCCAAGGCGGAGGCCCTGGACATCCCCTATCAGCTGGAGATCATGACGGGCAATACCGGCACCAACGCCTGGGGGATGCAGGTCTGCCGGGAGGGCGTGGCCACCAGCGTGGTGAGCTTGCCCCTTCGCTATATGCACACCCCCGTGGAGGTCATCTCCAAGGCGGATCTGGAGCGGCTTGGCCAGCTCCTGGGCGCTTTTGCACGGGACCTGGGAAAGGAGGCGGAGACGGTATGCTGAAGGAGACTTTAGCCACCCTGTGCGCCCTTTCCGGGGTATCCAGCGCCGAGGAGGAGGTCCGCCAGTGGCTTCGCCGGCGGGCAGAGGAGGCCGGCGCGGAGACCCGGACCGATGCTCTGGGCAACCTGATCTGCTTCAAAAAAGGCGCAAAGCGCGCCCCCAACGCCCTCATGCTGTGCGCCCATATGGACGAGGTGGGCCTGATGGTCAAGCGCGTTACCGACGAGGGCTTTGTCAAGTTCGACACCGTAGGCGGCATCGACCGCCGGGTGCTTATCGGCAAGCCGGTATGGATCGGTGAGAACAAGATCCTCGGCGTCATCGGGCTCCAGGCCATCCATCTGACCACCAAGGCCCAGCGGGAAAAGGTGGCCAAGCTGGAGGAGTTTTATATCGACATCGGGGCCCGGAGCGGGGAAGAGGCCCAGACTCTGGTATTGCCGGGCGATATCTGCGTGTTCCAAAGCGACGCGCTGGAGTTTGGCAACGGACTTTTCAAGGCCAAGGCCATCGACGACCGTTTGGGCTGCGCCATCCTCTCTGAGCTCTTATGCGAGGACCTGCCTATGGACGTGACGTTTGCTTTCACGGTGCAGGAGGAGGTTGGGACCCGGGGGGCCTTTGCCGCCGCCTTTTCGGTCAAGCCGGAGGTCTGCATGGTGCTGGAGGGCACCACCGCCGCCGACCTTCCCGGTGTGGAGGAGCATAAGCGGGTGTGTCGCTTAGGCGGCGGACCGGTCATCTCCCAGATCGACAGTGGTACGATCTATGACCGGGACCTCTTTGAGCAGCTGCGTAGCCTCTGCGAAGACGGCACCCTTCCCTGGCAGACCAAGGAACTTATCGCCGGCGGCAACGACGCCAGGGCCATCCAGAGAAGCCGAGCGGGTGTGCGGGTGTGCGCTCTGTCCGCGCCGGTGCGGTATCTCCACGCCCCCACCAGCGTGGTCAGTTTGGACGACTGCGAGAATATGCTAAAGCTGGCCCGGCGCTTTATCGCCGCCAGGGCCCAGATGGAAGGAGGAGCGTCGCAATGAATGTATTAGAAGCCTTGCAGGCCATCAACAGCCGCTTTGGCCCCTCGGGGCAGGAGCGGCGGGTGGCCGAGAAGATCCGTGCCCTGGCCGCGCCCTATGCCGATGAGGTGAGTGTGGACGTCATGGGCAACCTCATTGTCCACAAAAAGGGGCCCGGCCCCCGGGTCATGCTGTGCGCCCATATGGACTCCATCGGCTTCATGGTCACCCATGTGGAGCCCAGCGGCCTTTTACGCATTGGGGCCATCGGAGGGATCGAGGCCAGGGACGTCCTGGGTACAAGTGTGCGCTTTGCCAACGGCGTGCTGGGTACGGTGCAGGTGGAGGACGGTGTGGAGAGCGGCAAGAAGATCGAGATGGGCCAGCTCTTTGTGGACATCGGCGCGGTGGATGCCGCCGACGCCCGGGCACGGGTCCAGGTAGGGGACATGGCGGTCTATAACACGCCCACCTATCTCAGCGGCCAGTCCATCTTCGGGCCATATCTGGATAACCGCATCTGCTGCGTGGCGCTGCTGATGGCCCTGGAGCGGGTCCAGGACAGCCCCAACGACCTTTACTTTGTCTTTTCTACCCAGGAAGAGGTGGGCCTGCGGGGAGCGCAGACGGCGGCCTTTGCCATCGACCCGGACTACGCCGTAGTGACCGACGTGACCGACTCCGACGACCTGCCCGGCAGTAAGCATACCTGCTCCAGCAAGCTGGGCGGCGGCGCGGCCATCAAGGTCATGGACCGCTCGGTGATCTGTCATCCCCAGATGGTGGAGCGCCTTCAGACGCTGGCCAAGGAGGGTAAGATCCGTTATCAGCTGGACGTGATCGACTGCGGCGGCACCGACGGCGGGGCCATCCATAAAAGCCGCGCCGGCGTGGTCACTGGCGGCGTGTCCATTCCCTGCCGGTATACCCACTCGCCCCAGGAATCAGTGGCCCTCAGCGACGTCACCGACTGCGCCGCGCTGCTGGCGGCCTTTGCCCAAAGCCCGCTGCCCGAGCTGGAACGCATGGGAGGGTAAAGGAAAATGGCTTTACAGATAGAGAATAGACTTTGGGACCTGGCGGTCCAGGCGGAGGCCGATCTGAAAGGGCAGTTTGCCCATGTGGACGCCGTGGCCCAGGCCAATACGGCCAAGGTGCTGGCGGCCTTTCAGGACCATAAGGTGTCGGAAGGGGACTTCGTGGGCACCACCGGCTACGGCTATGACGACGTGGGCCGGGACAAGCTGGAGGCCATCTACGCCCAGATATTCGGTACAGAGGATGCCCTGGTGCGCCTCAATTTTGTCAACGGCACCCACGCCATCACTACGGCCCTCTTCGGCTGCCTGCGGCCGGGGGATGTGCTGATCTCCGGCGTGGGCGCACCCTACGACACCATGCTGGGCGTTATCGGCGTGACGCAAAAAGGCCCCGGGTCGCTGAAGGACTACGGTGTGGATTACTGTCAAGTGGAACTAACGGGCAATAAGCCTGACCTGAAGGCCATGGCCCAGGCGGTCAAACAGCCCCGCGCCAAAGCGATTTTGCTCCAGCGCAGCCGTGGCTACGCTACCCGGAAGTCTCTCTCGGTGGCGGAGATCGGCCAGATGTGCGCCGCCATCCGGGAGGCCAACCCCAATATCGCCATTTTGGTGGACAACTGCTACGGCGAGTTTGTAGAGGAGCTGGAGCCCACTCAGGTGGGCGCGGACCTGGTGGTGGGGTCTCTCATCAAAAATCCCGGCGGCGGGCTGGCCCCCACTGGCGGCTATCTGGCGGGCCGGGCCGACCTCATCGAAGGGGCCGCCGCTCGCCTCACCGCGCCGGGTATCGGTAAGGAGTGCGGCTGTACTCTAGGCCACAGCCGGAGCCTCTACCAAGGACTCTTTTTGGCGCCCCACGTCACCGCCCAGGCGGTAAAGACCGCTCTTTTTGGTGCGCGGATGATGGAGCTTTTGGGGTATGAGGTCGATCCCAAAAGCGATGAAGTCCGCCATGATATCATCCAAATGCTCCACCTGAAAAGCCCCGAGGCGGTGAAAAAATTCTGCCGGGGGATCCAGCTGGGCGCGCCGGTGGATTCCTACGTAACGCCCGAGCCCTGGGATATGCCCGGCTACGACAGCCAGGTCATCATGGCAGCCGGGGCCTTCATGCAGGGCGCGTCCATCGAGCTGAGCTGCGACGCGCCCATGCGCGAGCCCTACACCGTCTATCTCCAGGGCGGTCTGACCTACGAGTCGGGCAAGCTGGGCATCTTGCTTGCGGCCCAAGAATTGCTGGGCTGATACATGGGACAGCCCTCTCCGGGCATAGCCTTTCCTGGGGAGGTGAGGTCCATGGAGGAGCGGCCTTGGCGGGGGTGGCTGGTGAGCCTGCTCATCGGCGCGGCGGCAGCGGTGCTGGCGCTGGGCTGGCTGGGCCGGGGACGAGCCCCGGCGGTGGAAGGCCCGGAGCGGGACCACAACGGCGTGGGCTTTGAGCTGGTGCTGCGCTTCCAGATCCTGCTGCCGGACAAGGCGGCCCAGGGAGAAACATAAGAGAAGCAGGGAGGAAGTTTTCACTTGTTGAGGACGCTGGCAAACGTGTGGTACTATGTGAAGGAAATGCTCCCCATGGCGCTGCTTGCTCTGGGGGTGCTGTTTCTCTGCCGGGGGTGGAGAAGGCGGCGGCTGGCCCGCCGGGGTCTTGTCAGCTCCCGGAGCAGGGAAGTGGTGCTGGGGTTCTTTGTGGCCTTTTGCGGTGGCCTGGCGGCCATCACCTATTTCCCCGCCGGCTTTTGGGACCTGGGGACCCACCTTCGCTACGGCTGGTCGCCCGACGAGTTTTTTTCCTGGGCGGCCATGCGCTCGGCCCTGAGCCGCCCGGAGGAGCTGCTGACTCCCTTCCAGGAGATCCGCCGGGCTTTTGTGGTGAACCGTTACTGGCTTTGGTTCATGCTGCTGGGCAACATCGTGATGTTTATGCCCCTGGGCTTTTTCCCCAAGTTGCTGTTTCGCAAGTGGAGCTGGTGGAAGTCTCTGCTGCTGGGCTTTTGCGCCTCGGTATCCATCGAGCTGGCCCAGCTCTTTACCCCGCGCAGTACGGATATCGACGATGTGATCCTGAACACCACCGGGGCGGTGCTGGGCTGGCTTTTAGCCTGGCTCTTTACACGGCTGTGGCCGAGAGCCGCCGAGCAGTGTCAGGTGCGGGAGGTTTGAGGAATGGACGCAAGACAAGAGATACAAGCCCTGCGGGCGAAGCTGGAGCAGTGGAGCTATGAATACTATGTGCTGGACCAGCCCACCGCCAGCGACTACGACTACGATATGGCCCTGCGGCAGTTGGAAAACCTGGAGGCGGCCCACCCGGAGCTGGTGACGGCGGACTCGCCCACCCAGCGGGTGGGGGGTCAGGCTCTGGATAAGTTCCAGTCTGTTCAGCACCCGGTGCCCCTGGAGAGCCTCCAGGACGTGTTTTCCCTGGAGGAGCTGGCGGAGTTTGGCCAGCGGGTGGCCGCCGTGGTGGCCGATGTGGAGTACGACGTGGAGCCCAAGGTGGACGGGCTTTCGGTGGCCCTGGAGTACGAAAACGGCGCTTTCGTCCGGGGGGCCACCCGGGGCGACGGCCAGGTGGGGGAGGATGTGACGGAGAACCTGCGCACCATCCAGGCCATTCCGCTGCGGCTGCCCGAGGCTTTGCCCCGGCTCATCGTCCGGGGCGAAGTGTATATGCCCAAATCCGTTTTCCACAAGCTCAACGCCCAGCGGGAACAGGCGGGGAAGGCCCTCTTCGCCAATCCCCGCAACGCCGCCGCTGGGTCCCTCCGGCAGCTGGACCCCAAGATCGCCGCCCAGCGGCAGCTGAGCATCCTGGTCTTCAACATCCAGCTGGCCGAGGGCAAGGAGTTTACCACCCATACCGAGACCCTGGACTATTTGAGGACCCAGCGCTTTAAGGTGATCCCCTACACTCTGTGCCAAAGCGTGGCCCAGTGTGGGGAATATATCGCCGACATCGGCGAGAACCGGGACCGCTACGACTTCGATATCGACGGCGCGGTGGTCAAGGTCAATGCCTTGTCAGACCGCGCGGTGCTGGGTTCCACGGCCAAATTCCCCCGCTGGGCGGCGGCCTATAAGTATCCCCCTGAGGAGAAGCCCGCCCGGGTGCTGGATATCATCGTCCAGGTGGGCCGGACAGGGGTGCTGACCCCCAAGGCGGTGGTGGAGCCGGTGCGGCTGGCGGGGACCACGGTGCAGAACGTGACCCTCCACAATCAGGACTATATCACGGAAAAGGACATCCGCATCGGCGACACCGTGCTGGTGCGCAAGGCGGGGGAGATCATCCCCGAGGTGGTGTCCGTTTTGAAGGAAAAGCGGCCCCCGGACGCCGTGCCCTATCATTTGCCCGAGACCTGCCCGGTCTGCGGCGGGTTGGTGGTCCGGGATGAGGACGGCGCCCACATCCGCTGCACCGGAGCCGAGTGTCCTGCCCAGCTGCTCAGGACCATCGCCCACTTCGCCAGCCGGGACGCCATGGACATTGAGGGACTAGGCGAGGCGGTGGTGGAGGCCCTGGTAAACGCCGGGCTCATCCAGACCCCCGGCGACCTCTACTTCCTGCGCTTGAGCGACGTGGCCGCCCTGGAGCGCATGGGCAAAAAATCGGCGCAAAATCTGCTTCAAGCCATTGAAGCGTCCAAGGAACGGGACCTGTCCCGGCTCCTCTTCGCCTTTGGCATCCGCCAGGTGGGCCAGAAGGCGGGCAAGGTGCTGGCCCAGCACTTTGGCTCCCTGGAGGCTCTGGAGCGGGCCACGTTGGACGACTTGGTGGCCATCCCCGATGTGGGGGAGATCACCGCCCAAAGCCTTTTGGATTGGCTCCATAGCGAGCAGTCCCAGCACCTCATCGCCCGGCTGCGGGAGGCGGGGGTGAACATGGAAAGCACCCTGGAGCCGGTGGGCACCCAATTGGCGGGACAGACTTTCGTCCTCACCGGGGAGCTGACCCGCTTCACCCGTAAAGAGGCCACCGAAAGGCTGGAGGCCCTGGGGGCCAAGGTGTCCGGCTCGGTGAGCAAAAAGACTACCTATGTGGTGGCCGGGGAGGCCGCGGGCAGCAAGCTGCAAAAGGCCAACGAGCTGGGCGTGCCGGTGCTCAGCGAGGAGGACCTGGTAGCGCTTCTGGCCGGCGGCTGAGCTTTCGCGAAAACCCATTTTACGCAAAAAGGCCAGGGATGGAGCTGCCTCCGTCCCTGGTCTCTCTTTGCGCTTTCCTACCCGGAGAAAAGTCACAGGTTCGTCACATTTTTGAAACGGGTAGAAATCCGCCCCGGCTTTTGCTATGATGTAAGTGTGAAATTGTCATAGAGCGGGGCATGCCCCGCTCGGCCCTGGGACCCAGGGCCAA